>LSQX01090564.1_pt1 | contig 55322 bp, 45 predicted proteins | sample 654561 | NCBI WGS metagenome assembly LSQX01 (sample SAMN04489861, study PRJNA283612) | anaerobic digester metagenome | isolation source: 4 biogas reactors fed with cattle manure at either 37C or 55C with and... | place: Denmark: Kongens Lyngby | collected 2014 | reverse complement strand
GACATGGACTTCAAGGTGGCCGGCACCACTGAGGGCATCACCTCGATTCAGGTCGACATCAAGGTGGACGGCCTGACCTTCGACATCATCCGCGACGCTTTCGCCCTGACCCGCAAAGGCCGGCTGCAGATCATCAACGATGTGCTGCTGCCCTGCCTGCCCGAGCCGCGCCCCGACCTGTCACCTTATGCGCCCAAGATCATCCAGACCGTCATTCCGGTGGACAAGATCCGCGACGTCATCGGTTCCGGCGGCAAGATCATCAACCGCATCATCGACGAGACCGGTGTCGAGATCGATATCGAGGATGACGGCCGCGTGTTTGTGGCCTCACCCAACAGCGCGGCTGCCGAAAAGGCGCTGCAGATGATCCACGGCATCGTCAACGACCCCGAGCCGGGCACTGTGTTTGACGGCCATGTGACCCGCCTGATGAACTTCGGCGCTTTCGTCGAGTTCCTGCCGGGCAAAGAAGGCCTGGTGCACATCTCCAAACTGGCCTGGAAGCGCGTCGAAAAGGTCGAGGATGTCGTCAAGGAAGGCGATCCCGTCCGCGTCAAGGTCATGGAAATCGACAGCCAGGGACGCATCAACCTGTCCATCCGGGACACGCAGGAGAAACCGACGGACTTCAACGAGTATGACACGTCGGAATCCCGCGGCCCCCGCAACATCGACCGCCGGCGCGACGGCGGCCGTGATGGCGGACGTGACGGCGGACGCAACGGTGGCCGCAGCGGCCCCAGCCGCGGTCCGCGCGAGCGCAATTTCCGCCACGACAGCGCGCCGGAAAGCAACCCGAACGAACCGCCGCGCGGCAATGTGCGTGACTTTTAAGCTAAAACCAAATTGATGTTTGGGCAGCCGGCCGCTTTGGGGCGGCCGGCTGCTTGACAGAATGGCCCCCTGCCTCTAAAATTGAAAAAGTTCGTCGGGGTGTAGCTCAGGTGGCTAGAGTGCTTGCTTGGGGTGCAAGAGGTCGCAAGTTCAAGTCTTGTCACTCCGACCATAGAGAAGGCTGGAAGCAATATGTTTCCGGTCTTTTTTTGTACGACCCTGTCAGCATGGCTTCAGACATCCGCCATATGGCTCGCTACTGCTCCGGTGTGCGGGCCACTGTGGTAAAATAGGGGCGAATGACAAAAAAGGAGGCCGATCATGCAGGTGCCGATTTATCCCGGCCGCGGAAGCTGGCCAGACTGGAACAATCCGGAACTGCTGGAACGCAACCGGTTGCCGTCCCATGTCAGCCTGATTCCTTACCCCGACCAGACCAGCTGCCGTCACGCCCTGGAGAACCATCGCCGCTATTTGTCGCCGTCCGTCATATCGCTGCGCGGGGAATGGGATTTCCGCTTCTATGCCAGCACGCTTCAGCTGCCGGAGAACATCCTGTCGTTTCGCTCCGGCTTCGAGAAGCGCCCCCTGCCGGAAATGGCGCCGGTTCAGCCGGTCCTGCTCGATCCGCCAGGGCTGCCGTTCACGCTCGATCCGCCCCATGTCCCGTCTGAACAGCCGGTTCTGGTCTATCGGCGCACCTGCCGCCTGCCCCTGGTCTGGAGCAGCCTGCGCAAACGCATCGTGCTGCATGGTGTCCGCTCGGCCTGCCATGTCTTCGTCAATGGTAAGCTGGCCGGCTACACACAAGGCAGCGGCCTGATGGCGGACTTCGATATCACCATGCTCCTGCACGACGGCGACAACGAAGTTTTCCTGATCGTCTATCCCTACAGCTGCGGCAGCTACCTGGAGACGCAGCCCAACCGGCCCTGGTATGGCTGTGTCCACGAAATCACCCTTGAGGCGCTGCCGGCGATCACGGTCCACGACCTGCAGCTGCGCACGGTCTGGCTCGCCGAAGCACAAGCCTGGCGATTGGATATCACGGCCTTGCTGACCTCTTGCCGCATCGCCGTGGAGCAGCCGGTCCTGCACGCCTCGCTGCGCCAGCAGGACGAAGCTCTCTATGACGCCAGCTGGACCGTGGCGATGCGGCCGGCGGATCCGGATGTCTTTGCCGCGCCGGTCCAGACGACCGGCCTGCTGCAGGCCAGCCTGATGGTGCGCGATGTCAAGCCCTGGAACGACGAGGAACCGAACCTGTACGATTTGTTTGTCAGTCTGGAAGACACGCGTGGCCGCGACATCCTCTGTGTCCACCAGGCGGTCGGCTTTCGCAGCCTCGATTGCCGTGACCGCCGCCTGTTTGTCAATGGCCGCGCCGTCAGCCTGAAAGGCGTCCGCTGGTCCGGTCTCGACCTGCCTGATCCGGCCCAGGACATCGCCGGCCTGGTCCGGACCTTGCGCACGTACAAGAACAGCCATTTCAACACCATCTGGTTTCAGCACGAGCCGCCCGACCCGATCGTCCTGGATTTGTGCGACATTTACGGTTTCTACGCGGTGGTCGACGCTCCGCTTGCAGCAGCCGGACGCGACTGGATCCGGCCCATGCGCAAAATCCGCCCGGAGCTACCGGCGCGCTGGGCTGAGGACCGCCTGAAGCGTCTGGTCGCGCGCGACAAAAACCATCCCTGTGTCGTCCTCTGGTCGTGCGGCCTGTTCCTGCAGCCTGAGCAGCCGGACGGGTCACGCCAGCTGGCCGAACACGTCCGCGCGTCAGACCCGACACGTTATCTGCACGGACTGGATATCCCGGACCTCGGGATCCGGCTCGACCGCTGGCTGAACAGCCAAGAACGCCTGGCCGACCTGGACTGGCTGGGATTACCCGATCCCGACGCAGCCGGCTGGTGTTATCTGGATCATGAGGAAAATCCGGATCTGCTGCCGGCCCTGAGCCAGCTGCTGTGTCCGTTCCGGATCAGTCCGGTCAACCCGATCGTCGGCACATTCAACCTGCATAACCACATGGTCTGGTCAGCGGCCGGACAAATCCGCCTCAGCTGGTCGTTGCTGCGGCAGGGAAGTGCCGTCCTCAGCGGCGAGCTGGACAACCTGCACGCCGCTCCCGGGCAAACGCAGGCTTTGTCCCTCTGGTACGGGGACCAGGATTTCAGCGACGGAGCCGAATACCTGGTCCGCTTCGACCTGCGCCAGGCAGACGACCTGCTTTGGCGCCCGGCTGGCAAGTTGATCCGGAGCCAGGAGTTCATGCTGCAAAAATCCGACCAGCCTGTATCGGCCGGCACCGGTCACGGCGGGCGACTGCGCCTGGAATCGGAGCGCCATCACCTGATCGTGTCGGGCCCGCGCTTCTGGCTGGTCTTCAACCGGATCAACGCCAGCCTGGAGAGCTGGCGGACCGGTGACCGGGAGTTCTTCGCCGCGCGAACCAGCCAGGGAAGCCAGCTGTCGTTTTTGCAGCGTCCCGCGCTTGCCGGGCTGCGCTGCAGCCTGATGCGTCTGCCAGAGCCGACCGACGGACCGGACTGGCCGCAATGGCTCAACGCCGGTTATGACCGCCTGACCACCGAGGTCGTCGCCCTGGAAGACGGCTGTGACGGCCGCAGCGCGGTCATCGAGCTGAACGCGCATCTGGGCGCGCCGGGACACACGCCCGCTTTCGCCCTGACGCAGCGCTATGAGATCGCGGCCCAGGGCGGCATCCGGTTGTTTGCCAGCCTGACGCCGCTGGACGGGCAAATCCTGCCGCCGCCGCTTTTCGGCTTCGCTTTCAATCCGGCCAGACCCTACCAGAACGTATCCTGGTATGGCTGCGGCCCGCAGCGCCAGCTGAGCCGGGTCGACCTCAGAACCGGCAGCGGCCACCATGACCTGACGCTGAACCACTTGCTGCAGCCCGACCGCGAACCCGGCGTCTTCAAGGACATCCGGCGCCTCAGCCTGCGTGACGACAACGGCTTTGGCCTGGCCGTCAGCTCTGACCACCTGTGTGCTTTTGATGTCCTGCCGGTCGCGCTGCCCGGACCGTTTACCGCCAGGGAAGCGGCCAGCGACACATCCAGAGCGATCGTGCTGGTCTGCCACCAGGGCAGCCTGAACTGCCAGCCCCTGACCGAACCGCTCAAGCTGGTGCTGGATCTGACGCCGGTCGTTTAGTCCAAAAAAGGAAAAAAAAAGATAAAAGCCAGGCATGCCTGGCTTTTCACGAATCTGGCAGGAGAGACGCGGTTATCAGCAACCGGCCGTTTGGGTGTGCGACTAACGCTCGTTCAGATCGACCATGCATGACGCTGCGAATAAGCTGACCTCCGGGCACTTTCAGCAGACCATATTAAGGACAACGGGGTCAATGGTTTGGTGACGTGGCCGGTTTAGGCAGGCCTTTGTTTCCTGCGCTTCATCAGCAGCACGATGCCGACCATCAGCAACAGCAACAGTCCTCCACCGACATAATAGGGCCAGCGAGCTGGCCCGGGCGGGCTGTCGGCAGAAAGATTGACCGCTAAGGCATCCGAACCGATCGTGTTGTTGAGCTTGGCTGTTGTGATTAAATATTCAGACATCATGTTGTTCTGATACGATACGACGCCGCCCGCAGCCACCGTGACATTTTCGGCGATCGCTGTGAATTGCTGGCTGGCCGCATCGTATTTGTAAACCTGGACGCTCGTACCGGCCGCCAGATCCGTAACGATGTCAAACCGGGCGAATCCGGGCAGACTGTTGTTATGCGCAAACATGAAGGTAAAGGACGCAGCTTCTCGGCCGGCCGCTTCCTTCATGGCCGTTTCACTGACTGCCTGGTTGGAAAACGCGAAGTCATATCGCTGGCCGGTTGGCGGAGATTCGGTCGATCCACTCATAAACGTCATGGTCGCGCCTTCCTGTCCGAATGATAGGCTAACGTTCGCCGCTGACCGGTCTTTCAGCGCGCTGAAGACGCTGCCCGGCACAATCGTGCCGATTTCGCCGCCCAGTCCGATCTCCAGGGTGCCCGACTTCATTCCGGCCACAGCACTCATGACGCTTCCATAATCAAAAACGGACCAATCAAGAAAGTCATCCGCCAGGTTGACATCCAGTCGTGCATCAAGATCCGGTCCGAATCCCACTCGTTCGTACTCGATAAATAGGCCGCGATTTTTGAAATAGTCCTCAATGGCTTTGCGCTCCTCGTCGCTCATGGCCGTCAGATGGTGGTCGTTGCAGGGACTGTTGTCAAATTCGCGGATCTGGTATTTTTCACCGTCTGCCATGAATTCGATCAGCAAGTCATACTTGACATATTCGGCTCCCGATACATAGAGCATGTCCTGGGAATACAGGTCTTTGGGGTCATCGTTGCGCAGGACGTATTCAGGCGTGCCGACGATTTGATCCGTCCAGCTGCCGGCGCCAGGCGCGATGGTCGCAGGCATCGTTGAACCCGGCTGCACGGAAACCGGGGAATAACTGAGCTGGGAATACCCGGATTGCGAATCCTGGCTGGACTGAATTATAGGACTGAACAGGTTTTTAACCTCCAGTATGAAGCGCTGCTGATCCGAGCCATAGGGATTGACCGCGTTGATGTAGAAATAATATGTACCTGCCGGCACCGAACGCGCAACAGTCAGATGGGCCAAGTCCGTCCGATCCGGATCTTTTTCTAGTGTCACCCCAGCTGGAATCGGCCAGTCCGGCAGTTCGGACAACGTAAACGCAATCGGTAGCGTACCGGTCGCGGTTACTGTGAACTCTCCACCACGAAGCCTGTAAATCGTGGTCGTTTGGGCGCTCGTGATGGTCGGCGGTTCGGGGACAAGCGTTGGCGTTGGTGTCGACGTTGGCTTCGGTGNNGTGACCGTCGGCGTGGTCGTCGGCGTCGGTTTCGCCGTCGGTTTCGGCGTGACCGTCGGTGTTGGTGTTGACTTCGGTGCTGGCGATAGCGTCGGGGCAGGTGTCGGCGTCGCCTCGGGCGCTTCCAGGACGGTCAGCGTAAAGTCTTGATAAACCGGCGGGTATGAATCCTCCGCATAAACCTGTTTGATCCCAGGCAGTAGGCTACCCGGATCGACGATGAGCGCGTTCTCTTTGCCCGCCGCAGCTTCGATTGTGAACGAATACACGCCGGGCACCAGATTTGGATCGATGGTCATCGGGCCTTCCTCGGCCAGCGTCACCCCTGGGATGGCCGGCAAAGCGCTGAAGCGGATCGGTTCATCTCCGGTTGCCGTGACCAGGAAAGAACCGCCTTCCGTCGTGCATTCATAATGATCGGCGCTGGTGATGACCGTGGGATTGCTGTGCGCCGGCCAGACCCATTCCTTGACCAGCATCAGGTCGACATAAGAGGTTCCATTCGTCTGGTCATTGACCAGACCGACGTTGGCGCTGTTCTCGATCGCGATAGAAGAGGAGGATTGAATCACGAGGTTCTGGGTCGCGTTGTTGACGGTTTTACCGTCACCGGTTCCGTAATACTGCATCTCGCCATGGATGTTACCGGCCCAATAGCCATTCGTCGAGCGGTCCTGGGTGGACAGTCCGTGCAACGTGACTGTCGCCGGTATGTTGGTCAGCTGTCGGCTGCCGCCCATGTTGATGACATAGATTCTGGTTCTTGACTTGACCTGGTCGACCGTGTCCGCACCCTCCATGAAGCGGGTGGAGGTTCCCGGAACGGTTTCCGTCACCGTCTTCAAGGCGAATTGGGTATGTGGCGATACATAGGATGTAAGCGAGCATAGCGCGTTGTCCTGGTCGATGGACGCGGTGAACCGGTGTTCGTTTCGTACATCGAGTGGCGGATCCCATGCCTTCAGTCCGCCGTTATAGGCTCTGAATGTGCCGTCAGGCCCGGCGGTCACATGTACCGTGTACAAGGTCGTACGCATATTATTCTTGCTGTTTTCGAGCTGGACATCAATTTCAACATCACCCTGGAAAAACAAGGTCTCATGATCTTCCTCGCCGGGCTGCTTGTCCCAGTTGCGGACACGCGCCGGCTCGACCTGGCCTTCGATCCAGTCATTGAACGCGTCAGCGGCGGTAATCCGAATGTATCGGAACGGATACGTGGCAGCGATCGGCTTGCTGGGTCCGTAGATGTCATACATCTGCTTGCCCTGCTGCACGTACTCCACATATACCTTGATCGCGACGAGATCGCTGACCTTGAGATCCAGGTCGGGGTCATGCACCAGAAAACGGCCCGCCTGATCTGTGCTGTAGAAACCGTAGTTGCCAGGATATGTGGTTTCCTGGTTGGTCAGCGGGTTGGTTACGACAATTCTAAAGCGGGCGTCCGCTGCGTTGACGAGGGCAACTTCGCCTCCCTGGGTTACGCTCTTTTGCAGGAAACCGACGACAATGTCCTGGTAGGCACAGCTCTCCTCGAGCGTCACCCGATACCCGCCCATGTCCTTTTGTTGCTTGCGCAGAAGCGTCGGTTTGAGATGAACCAAATAATATGTGTCCCCGATGAAGGTGATGTATACCTGGACCAGCCCATACAACTCGATGTCCAGAAGCCCATCCGCGCTGGTGATATTGACCCCCGAACCGATGAACACGCCGGCTCCGACCAGGTCCCAGCCAAAGATCTCCAAGGACAAAAGCGCACCGGCTTTGACAAACCCGTTGATCATGCCGTCCACCTGGACATCGCCGGAGAAATAGCGCTCGGGTATGCTCACGAACGGTTTACAGGACACGGGCGCGTAAAAGAACGTGTCGCCCTTCACGCCCGCTTTGCCCTGCATGTATTCGCGCGCTTCCATCTGGATCGTCACCTTGCCGTCCAGGCCGACGACCACGAACAGCCCGCCGCTGACCCGGCCAACGCCGAAAGGTACGTCGATGCCCAGGATCGGGATGCGAATCTCTTTGGTGACATTGATGCCGACATCGACGTTGAGGTAAGCCTCCTGGGCGACTTTCAACGCGAAATAATAGCCGCTGAAACCGGAATACTTGGCCTCCAGTCCGAGATCACCCACACCTATGCCGCCCGTTACACGCACGGTTATGTTCTGGTCACCCGACTTGGCCTGCAACTCGGTACCCTCCGGAAAATCGAACTGGATCAAGGGGTCCTCGAGGTTTCGGAAAGCGGCCTCGGACGCCCTCGCTGCCGTCTGCATCACCGGATTGGACGTGACGATGTATTGCTCGACCGACCCGCTATGACCGGCCGGCAGCCCGGCAAAACTCGTGATGTTGGCTTTGTTCAGCGCCACATCGGACATGGGTATTTTCAAGTCGTCGACGACTTCGTGAATCTGGGGCCGTGTGACGGCATAGTGGTCCTGAAGGTTTTCAAAACCCTCCGTGTCATCCATCGCCACAACCACTTTGAAAGCCGTACCTGTCGCCGGGTTGACAAAAACGGTGTCCGGCTGGATCGTCTGATTGGTGCCGACCGCCTGCTCCAGAACAGAGCGCTTAATAAAAGCGCCATTTGACACGACGCGCATGGTGGGGGTAAAAGCCTTGGAAGCGTTCAGTGTCAGCTCGCTGGCCGACCTGATGTTCTGGTCAAAATCGGGGCCGACCTGGATCACGTTCTCTTTGAGGGTATAGGTCGCGTTCAGCTTTGCCGGCTGCTGCCCGCCGCTAATCTCCTTCCAGGCTGCGCTGGCCGGTGTGAAATTGAAGTGAAATCCGGCTGTTTTCGAAAAATTCGTAAAATTCAGCAACGAAAAATCCGGGACGGACGGCTGGATGTTGGTTTGTTCAGCGAGAAGCGGATGGGAAAGTGACAGGATCAACAAAATAACCAAGAAGACCGAGATGACCTTTTTCATAGTAATCCCCTCATCAAATGATTAAATTAAGCGCGCCTGCTGTTATGTTTCTGAAAATGAGTCATTCGGATAAATTTGTTATCATTTTATCATGATTCCAGCAACCTGTCATCAATCGGGATGCTCTGGCTTAGTCGTCACATGGCGCTCAAAGTCAGCTTATCCCCGTCTCAAGTGACCATCGGTGCGAGCCGATGTGAAACAGAACATCGGAGTTTCATGGGCTCATGATATCGGCTGGGAGGAAACGGAAACTGGTCGCCAGCGCGGTTGCGCGGCAGACAGCGCTGTGGTTTCCAGCTTTCTGAGCCCGCGCTTTGTGATTATGGATGTAGGCAAATGCGAAAACCCGCAAGCCATATGGCCCGCGGGTTTTGTCTGGCAGGGGAGACGCGATTCGAACACGCAACCGACGGTTTTGGAGACCGTTGCTCTACCGTTGAGCCACTCCCCTAAGACCGAATCAAATCATAACATTGCCGTTCCGGACTGTCAACAGCCCATGCCGGTGCTGTCGCCTTTTGACGCGGCTGTTCTGTTTGCATGTCCCGGCCTGGAATGATATCATTTGACTGAACTGCCATGCCGGAATTTTTCATCTGGCTCAGGCAAAACGGAGGTGCATGACATGGTTCTGGCCGTGATCGGAACCGGCAATATGGGGCGTGCCCTGACCGAGGGGATGGTGCGGACGCAAACGCTTGATCCGCTTCAGATCCGTCTCTTTGACGCGGACTCCGCCAAGGCCAAGGCGCTGGCGCTGTCATTGGGCGCGTCGGCTTGCCTGAGCCTGGAAGACGCCGTATCAGGTGCCGATGTGCTCCTGATCGCCGTCAAGCCTCCGGTTGTCCCGGACGTGCTGGGGCACATCCGACCGCTGCTTGCGCGCCAACTGGTCGTGTCCATCGCCGCCGGCGTGACGCTGGCTTCTTTGCGCGCCCTGGCCGGACCGGAAGTCGCCCTGGCCCGCGTCATGCCCAACACGCCCGCCCTGGTTGGCGCCGGGGTCAGCGCCGTTTGCTTCGACCAGGCCAGCGACGAGCAGCAGACACTTGTCCGCTCGCTGCTTTTGGCCTGCGGACGCGTCTACGACGTTCCGGAATCCGCTCTGGATGCCGTCACAGGCCTCTCCGGAAGCGGCCCGGCCTACATCATGCTGGTGATCGAGGCCCTGGCGGACGGCGGTGTACGCAACGGCCTGGCACGGGATATGGCCCTGGAAATGGCCGCCATGACCGTCTACGGTGCCGCGTCTTTGGTCCTGGAAACCAAAACCCACCCCGCCGTACTCAAAGACCAGGTCTGCTCGCCGGGCGGAACCACGATCGCCGCCGTGGCCAGCCTGGAGGCGGACGGCCTGCGTTCGGCCCTGATCCGGGCCGTCGACGCAGCGACCCGACGCGCCGCCGAGCTGCGGCAGAAGGCGGGCCCGGATGCCTGACACGGTCGACATCTACACCGACGGCGCCTGTTCGGGCAACCCCGGACCGGGCGGCTGGGCAGCCCTCCTGATGACCCGGGGCATCGAGAAAGAAATCAGCGGCCATGCCGTATCGACAACCAACAACCGCATGGAGATGACCGCGGCCATCGAAGCCCTGCGTAAGCTGAAGCGTCCCTGCCAGGTCCGGCTCTACAGCGATAGCGCCTATCTCGTCTCTGCCTTCACGCAGGGATGGATTCAAAACTGGCAGCGCAACGGCTGGCGAAACGCCGCCGGGGATCCGGTCAGCAACATGGACCTCTGGCAGGACCTGATCAAGTCTTCGGCCCGCCACCAGATCGAATGGATCAAGGTCAAAGGACATGCCGACAACCCGAATAACAACCGCTGCGACAAGCTGGCGGTGGCGGAAATCCGCAAACTGCGCTTGCAGAACAATCCAGACGTACAGCCGCAGACAGCAGGAAAGGATGACGTGATTGTACCAGGAACCCAGTCAACATGTTGAACAGCCCTTTACCGGCCGCGTCTTTTCTGTCGAAGTCCACGCCGTAACCGTGGCTGACGGAAAGACCGCCCGCCGCGAGATCGTGCGCCACAACGGCGGCGCCTGCGTGCTGGCCCTCGACGAGGCCGGCCGCGTCTTCATGGTGACCCAGTACCGCAAAGCCTTCGACCGCGTCATGCTGGAAATCCCGGCCGGCAAGCTGGAACCGGATGAAGACCCGCTGGACTGCGCCCGGCGCGAACTGGCCGAGGAGACCGGCTTCAGCGCCAGGCAGATCCGTCTCCTGGCGACCATATACCCCTCGCCGGGCTATTGCAGCGAGACGTTGTCCATCTACCTGGCCACCGGTCTCACGGCAGGTCCTGCACACCCCGACGACGGCGAGTTCCTTCAGGTCCAGGCGTTTCCGCTGGCAGACCTGCTGGCCATGGCCGACCGGGGCGAAATCCATGACGCCAAAACACTGGTCGCCCTGCTGATGGCAGATCGCCAGTTAGCCCGGGAGGGGCGATAACGATGGCGGCGCGCACCGTCAACACCAAACGCGAAATCAACGGCGTCTTTTACCTGGCGGCGGCTGTTATCCTGGGTGTCGCGTTTTACCTGCCGGCCGGACGCAGCGGCTGGATGGGCCAGGTTCTGCTCTCCGGCGGGCGCGGCCTGTTTGGGGTGACCGCACTGGCCCTGCCGGTCCTGTTTGCCTACATGGCGATCGACTACCTGCTGGAAAAGGACATGGCAATAACCCGGCGCCGCTTCACGTATGTCCTGATCCTGATGATCGGGGCCGCCGCCATGCTGCACTTGCTGACCACCGACCTCCAGGCCGTGCGCCTTTACAGCCTGGCCGCGGAGGAACGCCACCAGGCCTGGCGCGCGGTGCAGCGGCTGTGGCAAAGCGGCATCGAACCGACCCTGGTCCAGGAAGGCGCGCGAACCGCGCTGAGCGGCGGCCTGCTGGGCGGCGGCCTGGCTCTGGGCCTGTTCGCCATCGCCGGCTCGATCGGTTCGATCGTGCTTTTGGCGGCCCTGCTGCTCTCCCTGGTGATCCTTCTGTTTAACGTCTCCTTGTCCGGCATGTTCGGGCACACCGCCAGCGCGCTTTCGGCGACCCGCCAGAAGCTGGACCAGGCCGTCCGGGACCGCGCCGACCAGGTGCGTGAGGAGCGGGACACGGCCGCCGCGACGCCGCCGACAGACCGAAAAAGCTTCGATGTCCTGCTGCCGGAACGCGGCAAGGATGGGGCGGGAACTGCCCAGGTCAGACCGGCTAATGTGACCGTCGGCCCAGGGGCGGAGCCGGCCGGCAAGAAGCCCACGCTGCTGGAAAGCTTGAAAAAACTGTTCAAACCTGATGACATCGAAGACGGTGTGCCATCCCTGAGGGCCGAGGACCTGCCGGTGCCCGATTTTCTGCGCGATCCCGCAAACGGCGCGCCTGGCGCGCCAGGCGAACGTGCACCCGCGACCACGCTGAAATCCCAGTCCCCCTTCGACCTTGAGGTGACCGAAGCGGAACCGCCGGCTGTCGAACCAGTGGTCCTGCCGGCCGGCATCCACCGGGTTGTCACCGGCGCTGCAGCCAATATCAGTTCGGAAGCGAAAGACATGCCGTCGGCCGACGCCGATGCGCAAAGGTCCATCCAGGATGAGCTGGTGGGCAGCCGCGAACACTGGGCAGACCGGACCGAAGCCGCCGCGCCGACCGTCACCATACCCGGCAAGGGAAAACGCATCCCGTCCGGCACCCAGCTGGGCATTGAGCTGCCCTACCAGGCACCGCCCCTACGATTGCTGCGCCGCGAGGAGCAGGCGATCAGCATGGTCAGCACCCAGGCGGTGCAGGCCCTGGGCCGCAAGCTGGAAGAGACCCTGGCCAGCTTTGGCATTGAGGCATCCGTCGTCCACGTCACCACCGGTCCGACGATCACGCGCTTCGAGCTCAGCCCGGGACCGGGCGTCAAGGTCAGCCGCATCGTCAGTCTGGCGGACGACATCGCCCTCAACCTGGCGGCCCTGGGGGTGCGCATCGAGGCGCCGATTCCCGGCAAATCCGCCATCGGGATCGAGATCCCCAACAAGGAGACCCAGCCCGTTTTGCTGCGCGGCCTGCTTGAGTCCGCGGAATTCCAGAACACCCGTTCGCCGCTGACGGCCGCCCTCGGGCGCGACATCCAGGGCAGCCCGATCCTGTGCGACCTGGCCAAGATGCCCCACCTGCTGATCGCTGGCGCGACCGGCTCAGGTAAATCCGTCTGCATCAACGCCATCCTGATGAGCATTTTGTTCCGGTTCCCGCCGGAAGAAGTCCGCATGCTGATGATCGACCCCAAGGTCGTCGAACTCAGCGTCTACAACGGCATCCCGCACTTGCTGGCGCCGGTGGTGACGGATCCCAAGAAAGCGGCCAACACCCTGACCTGGGCCGTCAGCGAAATGGTGCGCCGCTACGGCCTTTTCGCGGAAAAGTCGGTGCGCGACATCAACTCCTACCGCGCTTCAGCCGCCGCCAACGCCGCGGCGGTCAGCGCCGACAACGACGAAGCCGAATACGAGCATCTGCCCCTGATCCTTTTGGTCATCGACGAGCTGTCTGACCTGATGGCCACGACGCCGACGGAAGTCGAAGATGCCATCGCCCGCCTGACCGCGATGGCCCGCGCCGCCGGCATTCACCTGATTATCGCAACCCAGCGCCCCTCTGTCGATGTCATCACCGGCGTCATCAAGGCCAACATCCCGTCCCGCATCGCCTTCGCGGTTGCCTCGCAAGTCGATTCGCGCACAATCCTGGACATGGGCGGCGCCGAAAAGTTGCTGGGCAAAGGCGATATGCTCTATTACCCGCAAAGCATCGCCAAGCCGGTGCGCGGCCAGGGCGCCTTTGTCACCGATTCGGAAGTTGAGCAAGTGCTCAACTACATCAAGGCCCAGCATGCCGCCGACTATGACGATGCGGTCTCCAACGCGATCATGACGGCGTCGGCCAACGCCAGCAAAGAGAAGCTCAACGAAGAGACCGACGAGCTGCTGCCCCAGGCCCTGGACATCGTCGTCGAGACCGGCTACGGCTCCGTTTCGCTGCTGCAGCGGCGCATGAATGTCGGATATCCCCGCGCCGCCCGCCTGATCGACACGCTGCACGACAAGGGCTACATCGGCCCGTTCGACGGATCCAAGCCGCGCAAGCTCCTGATCACCCAGGGCCAGTACGAAGAACTGAAAGCCAAGGAGAAGCAGTAAGCATGGCGCATCTGCCGATGACCCGGCGCGAGATGGACCAGGTTGGCTGGGATGAACTCGATTTCCTGTTTGTCAGCGGGGACGCCTATGTCGATCACCCCGCGTTTGGCTGCGCCATCCTCACGCGCGTGCTGGCTGACGCCGGCTACCGGGTGGGCATCATCGCCCAGCCGGACGTGACCCGTCCGGACTGCCTGACCGCGATGGGCCGGCCCCGCCTGGGCGTGCTGGTTTCGACCGGTGTCGTCGACTCGATGGTCAACCACTATACGGCGGCCGGACGCAAGCGCAGCCAGGATGTGTACAGCCCCGGCGGCAAAGCAAGCTGCCGGCCCGACCGGGCCCTGCTCCGCTACGGGCAGCTGGTCCGCAGCCAGCTGGGCGGTTTGCCGCTGATCGTCGGCGGCATCGAGGCCAGCCTGCGCCGCTTTGCCCATTACGACACCTGGAGCCAGACGGTGCGCGGTTCCGTCCTGCCGGACTGTGCGGCCGATATCCTGGTCTTTGGTGAAGGGGAGCAGACCCTGCTGGAGTTGGCCGGCTTCCTGGCCCGCGGCGTGCCGGTCGCCCGCCTGAACGCCATTCGCGGCACCGCGGTCTGGCTGAAAGCCGAACAACTGCCTAAAAAAACGCGCCTTTTCCTGGAACAGCAGGGAGGACGAACCCCTGATTTTTCCAGCCGGCCGACCGAAGCCTGGCAAGGACGCTGCCTGATCGAGGATGCCGCGCACATCCTGCTGCCGTCAGCCGAACAGGTGATGCGGGACAAGACCGCCTACGCGGTCGCCGCGCGCTACCAGGAGATGGAACAGGATCCGTCCGCCGGAAAAATCCTGATCCAGCCCCAGGAGGACCGCTTCCTGGTGCAGAACCCGCCGGCCAGGCCGATGGATACGGCCGCGCTGGACCGCGTCTACGCACTGCCCTACACGCGCACGTGGCATCCGGCCTACACCGCACAGGGCGGTGTGCCTGCCCTGCAGGAGGTCCGCTTCAGCGTCACGGCGCACCGGGGCTGCTACGGCGGCTGCCGGTTTTGCGCGATCACCCACCACATGGGGCGCATCGTGCGGTCGCGCAGCGACGCGTCCATTCTGGCTGAAATCGACCGGCTGGCCGAACTGCCCGATTTTAAAGGCTACATCCATGATATCGGCGGCCCGACCGCCAATTTCCATCTGCCCGCCTGTGCCAAACAGCGCCGCGGCCAGGTCTGCCGCCACCGGCATTGCCTGGATCCGGAGCCGTGTCCCCAGCTGGAAACAGGCCACAGCGCCTATTTGGCGCTGCTGCGCCAGGCCCGGCAGCGTCCGGGCGTCAAAAAAGTGTTTGTGCGCTCGGGCATCCGCTTCGACGCGGTCATGGCCGACCCCGACCCATCCTTCATGCTCGAGCTGTGCCAGCACCACATCAGCGGCCAGCTCAAAATCGCCCCGGAACACATCAGCCCCGCCGTGCTGCGCCTGATGGGCAAGCCGTCAGCGGCGGTCTACACGGCTTTCAGCGAGCGCTATGCGGCGATCAACCGCCAGTTGGGGCTGCGCCAGTACCTGGTCCCGTACCTGATCTCAGGCCATCCCGGCGCCACATTGGCGCATGCCATCGAGCTGGCCTTGTTTCTGCGCCGCGCCCGGCGCATGCCGGAACAGGTTCAGGATTTCTACCCGACACCGGGATCTCTGGCGACAGCCATGCACCACACCGGCCTGGATCCGCTTTCGATGCGGCCGGTCCATGTCCCTGACGCGCGGGAAAAACGCTGGCAGCGGGCCCTGCTCCAGCCCTCCGCGCCCCGCAACCGCCGGCTGGTCGCCGAGGCCCTGACCGCCGCCGGGCGGACCGATTTGCTGCAGTATCCGGACGGCGCGTTCGCCGGACCGGCAAAGCCCGCCCAACAGGCACCCAAAGGAGGAACTGACCATGAGCATTCTGATCAGCGGCAAGGAACTGTCCGTCAAACTGCGCGCCCGCACCGGCGCGGACGTTGACAAACTGAGCCGGCAGGCGGGCCGCCGCCCCGGACTGGCCGTCATCCAGGTCGGGGAGGACGCCGGTTCGACCATCTACGTCAACAACAAGAAGAAGGCTTGTGAAGAAGCGGGCATCCGCTCCTACAGCTACCACCTGCCCGCGTCCGTCTCCCAGCTCGAACTGCTGGCCCTGATCGACGAGCTCAACCAGGACAGCAAGATCCACGGCATCCTCTGCCAGCTGCCCCTGCCGGACCACATCGACGAGTTCACGATCATCTGCGCGATCAAGCCGGACAAGGATGTCGACGGTTTCCATCCCGTCAACGTTGGCCTGCTCTCGCTGGGCCGCGACTGCCCCGTACCCTGCACGCCGTCCGGGATCATCGCCATGCTCAAGGCCTATGAGCTGCCGATCAAGGGCAAGCGCTGCGTCATCGTGGGCCGCAGCAACATCGTCGGCAAGCCGATCGCCCAGCTGATGCTGCGCGAACATGCGACCGTCACGGTGGCCCATTCGCGCACCGTCGATCTGCCGGCGGTCTGCCGCGAGGCCGACATCCTGATCGTGGCCATCGGCAAGCCGAAGATGATCACTGCCGATTACATCAAGCCCGGCGCGGTCGTCATCGACGTCGGCATCAACCGCAACGAAGCCGGCAAGGTGGTCGGCGACGTCGATTTTGCCGCCGCGGAACCCCTGGCAGCTGCGATCACGCCGGTGCCGGGCGGGGTCGGCCTGATGACCGTCGCCATGCTGCTGCAAAACACGCTGGACGCGTTTTGCCGGATCGAGGGCATCCGCCCGTGATCCTGGCCGCGATCAGCCTGGACAGCGGCCTGGCCATCCTGATACTGGCCGGCCTCCTGTTCGTCACGCTCATCGTCCTGATCGTCCAGAACATCCGATTGGGCCGCCAGTTGAACGAGCGGCGGCGCGAACAGGAAGCGGCCGGCCAGGCGATCGAGCTGTTACGGCGCGACTTTGCCCGCCAGACCGACTTGCTCCAGCAGACGGTGACGGCCAGGGTCCAGGACGCCAGCCGCGACCAGCGGGAAATCAACGCCCTGTTCATCACCCAGCTGCAGCAGTCCAATCAGGGCAGCGGCCAGATGCTGGAAACCATCCGCCAGGCGATCCAGGAGCAGATGACCCGCATCGCCGCCAACCTGCGCGATATGCAGGCCGTGGCCGGCGACGTGCGTTCCCTGCGCCAGGCGCTGGGATCGGTGCGCGGCCGCGGTGTCATCGGCGAGCTACAGCTCGAGCAGCTGCTGGCGGATATCCTGTCCCCCAGCCAGTACCGGACCCAGGTCCGCGTCAGGGCCGGCCGCCAGGAGGCCGTTGATGCCGCCGTCCTGCTCGCGGCGGACCAGGGGGAAGAGGCCGTCCTGCTGCCGATCGACGCCAAGTTCCCGCTCGACTATCTGCACCGGCTCCTGGCGGCCCGCGAAGCCGACGACATGGAAGCGGCTGCCGAGTTCGGCCGCGAACTGACCGCCAGGCTGCGCCAGGAAGCCAAAAAAATCGCCGAGCTCTACATCCAGCCCCCGGTGACCACCGATTTCGCCATCTGCTATCTGCCGGGCGAGACTTTGTTTGCCGAGGCGATGCGCGACGGCGCCCTGGCCGCCGACTTGTACCGCCAGCACCGCATCCTGCTGGCGGGACCGACCTCGATGGCCGCAATCCTGGCCGGGCTCCAGGCGATTTTCCGGCTCCAGGCCATGGAGCGGCAGTCCCTGGAAATTGCCCGGACGCTGACCGGGCTGCAGCACGATGTGCAAAAATACGAAGAGAGCCTGTCCCGGCTGCACGCCCGCCTGGTGCGCGCGGTGTCGGAAAGCGAAGGGTGCCTGCGCTACGCTGCCCAAGTGCGCAGCCGCCTTGAGGGGCTGGAACAGAACGACGCGCAAGCGAGCGAAAGAGAGGAACCATCTGAGCATGGCAACGAACCGGAAAGCTGAAATCATCTGCGTCGGAACCGAACTGCTGCTGGGGCAGATCGTCAACACCAACGCGGCCTGGCTGGCCCGCGAACTGAGCCTTCTAGGCGTCCACTCCTATTACCAGACGGTGGTCGGCGACAACCCGGGACGCCTGGCCGGCTGCATTCGCCAGGCGATCGGGCGGTCGGACATCGTCCTGCTGACCGGTGGCCTGGGCCCGACCCAGGACGACATCACGATGGCGGTCGCCGCCTCGGTTGCCGGCCTGCCGCTCAAGCTGCACGAGCCCAGCCGGGCGGCCATCGCGGACTATTTCCAGCGCCTGGGGCGCAGCCAGGTCACCAGCAACAACTGGAAACAGGCGGAGATGCCTGACCCCTGCATCGTGATGCCCAACAGCAACGGCACCGCCCCCGGCGCCATCCTGGAAACGCGCCAGGATGACCGGACGGTGCATTTGGTGCTGCTGCCCGGGCCGCCGTCTGAAATGACCGTCATGTTTCGCGAGCAAGCGGCCCCCTGGCTGCAAGACCAGACATCCGCCCGGCTGCGCCATGTTTTCGTACGCATGATCGGCATCGGCGAATCCGCCGCGGAGACGGCCTTGTCCGACCTGATCGAGCGCCAGAACCCGACGCTGGCACCCTATGCCTCCGAGGGCGAGGTGGTTTTCCGCATCACCCAGGCGGTCGCGTCCGATGAGGAGCCGGACACCACGCAAGCGATGCTCGACGAAGTCAAGCGACGGGTCGGCCAGCACATTTATGAAATCGGTCTGCGCACCATGCCGGAAGTGGTGCGCGATCTGCTGATCCAAAACAACCAGACGGTCAGCTATGCCGAATCCTGCACCGGCGGCCTGGCGACTGAGCAGCTGACCGATTTTCCGGGCGCTTCCCGGGTGCTGCGCGGCAGCCTGGTCGCCTACGCCAACGCGGTCAAACAGGAGCTGCTCGGCGTGCCGGCGGACCTGATCGAGCGGGAAGGGGCGGTCAGCGAAGCCTGTGCGGCCCGCATGGCCGAAGGCTGCCGGCACCTGTTCGCCACCGACTGGGCCGTCGCCATCACCGGCGTTGCCGGTCCCGACGGCGGGAGCGACGACAAGCCGGTCGGCACGGTCTGGCTGGCCGTATCCGGTCCGGACGGCACCGTCACGCAACAGCTGCGCCAGGGCGGCAACCGGGCCCGGATCCGCAGAGTTTCGGCCCTGCGCGCCCACGACTTGCTGCGCCAGCAGCTGACGCGGTGATGGGGCGATGAAACCGGCGGAACCGGCAGCAGGACGCGGGCAGCTGAGCCGTTCGACGGCGACGCTGCTGATGATGATCGGGCTTTTACTCAGCAAAATCACCGGCCAGCTGCGTGAAATCCTGATTGTCCCCGTGTTTGGCGGCGTCGGTATCGAGACGGACGCCTTCAACATCGGCTTCCAGATTCCCGACCTGTTCTACCAGCTGCTGGTCGGCGGCGCCATCCAGGCGGCGATCACGCCGACCCTGGCCGCCGCCCTCGAGAAGCACCAGGAGAAACGCGGCTGGCGCAGTGTCAGCATCCTGATCAACTTCGCCGCCCTGGTGATGATCGCGGCCGTCCTGATCGGGGTCGCAACGGCGCCCTGGCTGGTCGGCGCCTACAACCAGGGCAAAGACCCCGCGGTCGTCGACCTGGCCGTCCGGGTGACCCGGGCGCTGTTCCCCCAGGTCTTTTTCATGATGCTGGCCGCGCTGTGCATCGGCATCCTCAACGCCTACAAGCGGTTTGCCGCGACCTCGTTCGGCCCATCGATCTACAACACCTGCGTCGTCCTGGCGATGGTTCTGCTGGGGCAGGCGTCGCCCAGCGGGGTCGTGCGCGTGGCGACCGGCGTCATGGGATCTGCCTGCATCTTTTTCCTGCTCCAGTTCTATTTGGCCCGGCGCACCTTCCGCCATTATGTCTTTTCTTTCGACTGGCGCGATCCGGGCTTTCGCCGCCTGCTCTACCTGGCCGTGCCGACATTGCTGTCCGGTTCCATCGTCCAGGTCAACACGATCATCCTGACCAGCTTCGCCAACCAGTTTGTCGGCGCGGTCACGGCCCTGCGCCAGGCGACCACGACCTGGCAGCTGCCCTACGGCGTTTTCGTCGTCGCCATTGGCAATGTCATGCTGCCTTCGCTGGCCGGCAGCCACGCCGGCGGCGACATCCGGGGCGGCCGGTTGCTCTACACGCGCAGCCTGCGCTCGGCCTTGTTTCTCGTCATGCCCATGGCGGCGCTGTTTCTGGCCATGCCCCAGGACACCATCCGGGCCATCTTCCAGTGGAGCCGCCATTATTCCAACGACGCCGTGCAGGTGACAGCCTCCATTTTGCGCTGGTATTGCCTGGCCATGGTCGCCCAGACCTTTGTCTTCATCACCAACCAGGCCTTCTACGCCCGCAAGGTGACCCGTATCGCGCTGCTCAACGGCATCCTCTCCCTGATCCTTAACACCGTGTTCTGCCTGATCCTGACGCGCTGGTCCCGCCTGGGCGTCAGCAGTTTGTCGCTGGCCTACGCCCTGACCAGCACGGTCAGCGCCATCCTGCTGTACACGCTGTACGGCAAGCGCTTCAAGCGGTCCGCGCCCCGCAGGATCTGGCCGTTTATCATCCGCTGCTGCCTGTGCACCGCCTGCTTGCTGGCCGCCGTCCTGCTGCTCGACAAGCTGCCCTGGCAGCCTCAAGCCAAGCTCTGGCAGCTGGGCTGGTACGGCCTGCGCGCCCTGGCCGGTCTGGGCGCCTACCTGGCGATCGCCTGGTGGCTGCGCATGCCCGAAGCCCGCTCGACCCTGGACAAGGTGAGGCAGCTGGCGGCCCGTCTCTTCAGACGGCCGGCCTGACGCACCCTTTGTCGCGATTTGGCGGCACGTTCGCCTTGACGGGGACTGCCGCGACAGCTATAATAGGCATAAAGGAACGATTGTTCTATTCTGGAGGTAACTATGGCACGATCAGATCGAGTATCGGGAAAATCCACCCAGGATGTCAGCCAAAAAAGCGCATCCGACCGCGAGCGGGCACTGGACGCCGCGCTGAGCCAGATCGAAAAGCAGTTTGGCAAAGGTGCGGTCATGAAGATGGGGGAGCGGGCGCACGTCCAGGTCGAGGTCATCCCGACCGGTGCCTTGTCGCTTGACCTGGCCCTGGGGGTTGGCGGCATACCGCGCGGCCGGATCGTGGAGATCTTTGGTCCCGAATCGTCAGGCAAGACGACCGTCGCCCTGCACATGATTGCCGAAGCGCAGCGGCTCGGGGGTACGGCGGCCTTTATCGACGCCGAGCACGCGCTTGACCCGCGTTATGCCGGCAAACTGGGCGTCGACATCGATAACCTGATCGTCTCCCAGCCGGACACCGGCGAACAAGCCCTGGAGATCACGGAAGCGCTGGTGCGCAGCGGCGCGGTCGATATCATCGTCATCGACTCGGTAGCCGCCCTGGTGCCGAAGGCTGAAATCGACGGGGAGATGGGCGATGCCCATGTCGGTCTCCAGGCCCGCCTGATGTCCCAGGCACTGCGCAAACTGGCCGGCGTGATCAGCAAGTCCAGCACGGTCGCGGTGTTCATCAACCAGCTGCGCGAAAAAGTCGGCATCATGTTCGGCAACCCGGAGACCACACCGGGCGGGCGTGCGCTCAAATTCTACTCATCGGTCCGGCTCGATGTACGCCGAATCGAGACGCTGCGCAATGGTTCGGACATCGTCGGTTCCCGGACCCGCGTCAAAGTGGTCAAGAACAAGATCGCACCGCCTTTCCGCGAGGCGGAATTCGACATCATTTACGGCGAAGGCATCTCCCAGGAGGGCTGCATCCTGGATATGGCGGTCGCCCAGGACATCGTCGACAAGAGCGGCTCCTGGTTCTCCTACAAGGGCCAGCGCATCGGCCAGGGCCGTGACAACGCCCGCTTGTTCCTGAAAGCCAATGGTGACATCCGGGCGGATATCGAACAGCAAGTGCGCGCCACGTTTGCTCCTGAACCGGTCACATCGGAGACCATGGAAACGGAAACGGAAGAGCATGAAGAAGATATCCTCGGACTTGAAAATTGAGGGCCTGAGCGACGAAGAACGGGCCTTGCGGCGCCGGCTGCAAGATGCCCGTTCTGAAGCCATCTCCTTTTTGGGGCTGGCCAAAAAGCCGTCGGGGCGCGTGGCCCAGCGCCTGCGCGACGAAGGCTATGATGACGACATCGTCCGCGAAGTGGTGCGTGAACTCACCGAAGAGGGCTATCTGGACGATCTGGCCATCGCCTGCCGCATGACGCGCCAGCGGCGCGGGCGTCAGGCGGAATCGCGTTTTGCCCTGCGCCAGCGCCTGCTGCAATCTGGCCTCGAGCGCTCCGCCGTCGATGCAGCGCTCGATGAAACCCTGACCGACCGCGAACTGGCCCGTGATTTGCTCGACGCGCGTTTTGCGCCGGAGCTTAAGCACCTGCGATCTGACGAAACACCGCCGGGGGAAAAACGCCGCCTGTTCATGCGTGTCGCCCGCCTGCTGAGCAGCCGGGGCTTTGACAGCGAACTGATCAACGAGTTGATCCGCCGCCATTGACAAGCAGCCGTCGCATCAGGCATGATGGACAGCAGGCATCTGCCTGAATCCAACATGCGAAAGGTGCGGTTGTTTGATTCCTTCATCCCCACAGCCTGATCCGGTTTCCCGGCAGTTTTACCTGCTGTCGCTCGGCTGCGCCAAAAACATGGTCGATGCCGAATGCATGAGCCAGATCCTGAAGGACAGCGGCTGGACCGCCGTGCCCGAACCCGGCCAGGCCGATGCCCTGATCGTCAACACCTGCGGCTTTATTGCCAGCGCCAAGCAAGAGGCGATCGAGGCGATCCTGCGCCTGGCAGATCACAAGCAGCCGGCCGGCCAGGCGCGCCGCCTGGTGGTCACCGGCTGCCTGTCCCAGCGTTACGCCGACGAGATTCACCAGGCCCTGCCCGAAGTGGACGCGGTGCTGGGAACCGCCGACTACGGCCGCATTGCGGACTTGCTGGAGCGCCTGGATGCGGGCTGCTCCGACTGGGTCAAGCCGGGTCCGCCCGGCAGCCTGGAACACCTGAACATCAAACGCCAGCCGGCGACACCTGCCAGCTATGCCTACATCAAGATTGCCGAGGGCTGCTCCAACCACTGCGCCTACTGCGCGATTCCCGGTATCCGCGGCCCGTTTTGCTCCCGCACGTTCGAAGCAATCCTGGCTGAAGCCGAGCAGCTGACGGCCGCGGGTTACGCTGAGCTGATCCTGATCGCCCAGGACTGCGGCCGCTACGGGCTCGACCGCTACGGCCGACGCCGCCTGCCGGAACTGGCCCGCGCCATCTGCCGCATCCCTGGCCTGCGGCTGCTGCGCATCCTCTACACGTATTCCGACGGGGTCAGCGACGAGCTGATCGACGCGATGGCCAGCGAACCCAAAATCGCCCATTACCTCGACATGCCGATCCAGCATGGTTCCGACGCGGTGCTGGCCCGGATGAACCGCCACGACCGGGCAGAGGAGATCCGTGCCGTCGTCGCCCGGCTGCGCCGCGCGATTCCGGACATCATTTTACGCACAACCGTCATGGTCGGATTTCCCGGCGAAACCGAAAAGGAATTCCAGGAGCTGCTGGCCCTGCTCGAAGCGCTGCGTTTCGAGCGTCTGGGCTGTTTTATCTTTTCACCCGAAGAGGGGACCGCCGCCTATGCGCTGCGGCCGCGCGTCCATCACCAAACAGCCAAAAGGCGCTACCGCCATGTGATGGAACTGCAGGAACAGGTTGCGTCCCGGGCGGCCGGCAGCCGGCTCGGCCGGCAGGTTGACGTGGTGCTTGAATCTGTCGACGATCGTGGTATATTTTACATAGGCCGCAGCTATGGCGAAGCACCCGAAGTCGATCCCGTCATCTATGTCGCCGCATCCGACGAGGATGTCCGGTTGGGCCAGATCTGCCGCGTCAGGCTGGTCGATGCCAACGCTTATGAGATGACAGGGGTGACGGTCGCGTGAATCTGCCCAACCGATTAACCGTCCTGCGGATTATCCTGATTCCGCTGATTCTCGTTTTTCTGCTGCCGATGCCCGACCAGCCGTTCTGGCAGGCATGGAACCTGTTCTTGCTCGGCCCCGGGCGCCTGGCCGCCTTTTTGCTGTTCGCCGTCGCCTCGATCACCGATCTGGCCGACGGCCACATCGCCCGCAAACGCAATCTGGTCACGACCCTGGGTAAGTTTCTCGATCCGATCGCCGACAAGATGCTGGTCGTCTCGGTCCTGATCGCCCTGGTCCAGCTGGGTCGGATCCATGCCCTGGTGACGATCATCGTGATCATCCGCGAATTCATCATCACGGGGGTGCGCCTGATCGCGGCCGAACACGGCAAAGTCATTCCGGCCGGCAATCTCGGCAAAGCCAAGACGGTCTCCCAGATCGTCGCCATCCTGGTCATCCTGATCGAACCGTTCATGATGAAGCTCACCGGCAGTTGGTTTGCTTCTGTCGGTGACACCCTGCTGATCATCTCGCTGATCCTGACCGTGCTGAGCGGCCTGCAGTACCTGCTGGCCAACCGGTCGATGCTGCACGGCTGATGCCCCGGGCCGGCTGGTTACAGAAAATGAAGAAAAAATGAATTTATTTCCCGATACTTGACAATTCCTTGATAATCAAATAAAACTATGATATGCTCAACGCCGCTGGGATGAAAATCGCTCAGAAGGCCAATATACAGGAGGGTAATTGCATGTCAACAGATAGCATTTTTGAAAGTGTCCGCAACATTCTGGTTGATCAACTGGGTGTCGACGCCGACGCCGTTAGCATGGATTCCAATTTCATCGATGACCTCAACGCCGATTCTCTGGACATCGTCGAACTGGTCATGGCCATGGAACAGGAATTCGGCATATCGATCCCGGATGAAGAAGCCGAACGGATTAAAACGGTCGGGGACGCTGTGGACTTCATCAAGAACAATGCATGATCCAAAGCCCCTCCGGGGGCTTTTTTTCTCGCCGGCTGGCCGCGCCGTGTCCGCGCCAAGGCAACCGGCGCGGCAAGATTCCCTCCTGGACCGGCTTGAGCAGGCCATCGGGCACCGATTCAACAACCGCCAGCTGCTGCTGGAGGCCCTGACGCATTCTACCTATGCCTATGAGCATCGCGGTGAGAACATCAAGGACAACGAGCGCCTCGAATTTCTCGGTGACGCGGTGCTTGACCTGGCGATCAGCGATGTGCTGTTCCGCCACGCCGGCCAGCGCGACGAGGGCTATATGACCAAAACCCGGGCCCTGGTGGTCCGGGAGACGACCCTGGCTTTATTGGCCGACGAAATCAGGCTCGGCGACCTGCTGCTGCTGGGCCGGGGAGAGGAAGCGACCGGCGGGCGCGCCAAGCCGTCCAACCTGTCCAACGCGGCCGAAGCGATTTTCGGCGCGCTGTACCTGGATGCCGGCTACGACCTGGCCCGCGCCCGCATCCTCGATCTGCTCGACGAGCCGCTGCAACTGGCGTTGGCCGGTGATCTGGTGTATGATTACAAGAGCCGCCTGCTCGAACTGGTGCAGGCGACGCGGGGTAACAGCACCTTGCGTTTCCAGATTCTGGACGAATCAGGGCCTGTGCACGAGCGCTTGTTCACAGCAGGGGTTCTGGTCGACAGCCAGCTCATTTCCACCGGAACGGGCTGCAGCAAAAAGGAAGCCGAGCAGCAGGCCGCCCGGGAGGCGCTTGACAAGCTTGACTGCAATCGCGAGGGCTGTTCACCGAAACCGACAGACGGCGCCGGGGGATAGAACATGCACCTGAAAGCTCTGGAAATACAAGGCTTCAAGTCTTTTCCGGAACGAACAACCATTACTTTTCACGAAGGCGTAACCGCCATCATAGGACCCAACGGAAGCGGCAAATCCAATGTAACCGACGCCATCCGCTGGGTTCTTGGCGAGCAAAGCGTCAAAACGCTGCGCGGCTCGCGCATGGAAGACGTCATCTTCACCGGCACCCAGTCGCGCCGGGCAATGAGCTTTGCCGAAGTCACCATGGTCATCGACAACAGCGACAACCAGCTGCCGCTGGACTACACCGAGGTCCAGATCACGCGCCGGCTCTACCGCTCCGGCGAAAGCGAATACCTGCTGAATAAAACGGTCTGCCGCCTGCGCGACATCACGCGATTGTTTATGGATACCGGACTGGGGCGTGACGGTTACTCGATCGTCGGGCAGGGCCGTGTCGACGAGATTTTAAGCCACCGGTCTGAGGACCGCAGGCGCATCTTCGAAGAAGCCTCCGGCATCGTGAAATACAAGACCCGCAAAGAAGAAGCCGAGCGCAAGCTCGAGGGAACCGAGCAGAATCTGCTGCGCATCAACGACTTGATCCTGGAGCTGGAAAGCCGCCTGGAGCCGCTGGCCGGCCAGGCCGAATCTGCGCAGCGCTTCCTGCGCCTGAGCGACGAGCTCAAGCGCAGCGAGACCGCCCTGATCCTGGACAGCCTCGACCAGCAAAACGATAAGCTGCTCGAAGCCGAGCAGGAAAAACAGCTGGTCATGGATGATCTCGCCGAAGCCAACCGGGCCCTGGCCGCCCTGCGCGAAAAAAACCAGCAGGCCGCCCGCCGTCTGCATGACCTTGAGGCGTCTGCTGCCGATAAGCAAAACGAACTGGGCGCGCTCAGCCAGCAGGTCACCCAGCTGCAAGGCGAGCTGGCGCTGCACGACGCGCGCATCCGCCACCTGCGCGAGCAGGGCGAAACCGCCGCACACGAAGAAGCCGAGCTGACCGGCAGCCTGCAGGATCTCGGCAGCGAACTGGAAGGCCGGCGCGCCAGGGCCGTCAAGCTCGAACAGCAGCAGAGCCTGTATCGCGGCCGCCTCACGGACGCGGAGACGCGCATGCAAGACCTGATGGCCTCGCTCGACGCCGCCGAAAAGCGGATCGAACAGGACAAGGTCCGCCTGGACCAGCTGCTCGAATCGGTTTACAGCCAGCGCGCCATGCTCAGCCAGACCCAAGGCCAGAAAGACCTGGTCGAGAACCGGCGCAAGGCGGTCCGGCAAGACCAGCAGGAGATCCGCAGCGACGTCGACCGGCTGATGCTGCTGCAAGAGGAAACCCATGCTGGTCTGGACCGCTTGCAAAACGAGACGACGACCTTGCAGGAGACGCACCGGCAGCAAACCGCGCAGCTGGAGCAGGCGCGCCAGACCTGCAACGAGCTGTCGCGCCGCCTAGAGGAAAACCGCCAGACGCTGCGCAACCAGCTCTACCGCCACAAGACGCTCCAGGACCTGGAACGCAGCTACGAAGGCTACGCCGAAGCCGTCAAGCGCCTGCTCGGACAGGCGGACCAGGACCCGGATTTCGCCCGCGGCATCCGGGGCAGCGTCGGCAGCCTGCTGCGCGCGGACAAGCGCTGCGAGCTGGCGATCGAGACCGCCCTGGGCGGAGCCGTGCAGAACATCGTGACCGACAGCGAAGAAACGGCATCCCGCCTGATCGCCTATCTCAAGCAGAACCGGGCCGGCCGGGCAACGTTCCTGCCGCTCCAGGCGATCCAGGGACGGCGGCTGGAAAGCCATTTGCTGGCCCAGGTCAGCAAGATGCCGGGCTTTATCGGGCTGGGCGCCACCCTGGTCGAGGCTGAGGCCGATCTCGGGCCGGTCGTCGACTTTTTGCTCGGCCGGGTGGTGGTCGCGGACCAGCTGGACCAGGCCGTCGACATGGCCAGGCGCATCCGGTACGCCTGCCGGATCGTGACCCTCGAAGGTGATGTCCTCAATCCCGGCGGATCGATGACCGGCGGCTTCCAGCGCCACCGCCAGGGCGGTTTGCTGGGCCGTCAGCGCGAAATCGACGAACTGGAAAATGCCAACCGGCAGCTCGCCGGGGTGATCCGGCAAAACGAAGACCAGCTGAGCGAGCGGGAAGCCCTCATGCAGGACCTGGCCCGTCAGGTTCAGGAATCCGACCGCCAGCTGCTTGACCTGTCCCACCTGCGGGTCCGTGAGGATTCCCGCCTGGCCTCGCTGCACGACGAGTCTGAAAAGGCATCGTCCCGCCTGCAGCTGCTCCAGGACGAGGACAGCCAGCTGGCCGCCCAGGCCAAACGCATCGAGGCCGACAGCCAGACCTCCGACCAGATCATCCGCCAGATGGAAACGGAGATGGAGAGCATCCGGGAGCGGATCGCCCGCCAGGAAGGCGACAGCCGCGCCGAGCGGGAGATGCGCGACGATCTGCGTGAAGAGATCACCCAGTGGCGCGTTTCGCTGCAGTCGGTCGAAGAATCCCTGCAGGCCGCCGCCGAGCTGATCCAGCGTATCGAGCAGGACCGCACCGGCCAGCAAAGCCGGCTCGAACGCCGTCGCCGCGAACAGGCGGAAGGCCTGGCTGAAATCGAGCGCCTGCAGCAGGAAAAGGAAACACTCGGCGGGCAGATCGAGACGCTGCAGCGCAGCGGATCGCAGCTGGCCGACGAGGTTCGGGCGATCAGCGACGAGAAGAACCGCCTGGAATCCCAGCAGGAGGATTTCTACGATAGCCTGGAAGCGGCCACCAGCCGGATTTCGGCGCTGCAAGGCGAGATCAGCCGCATCGACGCGCGCAAGGAACGCATCGAGGGCCTGGTCGACGACGCCAAGAACCGGCTCTGGGAAGCCTACGAGCTGACCGCCGACCAGGCCGCGGCCTGGCGCCAGGACGCGGTCAACCGCAACGAGCTCACCCGGCGCGTCAACAGCCAGAAAAATGAGATCAAGGCGCTGGGGGCGGTCAATCTGGCCGCCATCGACGAATACACCGCCGTCCGGGAGCGCTGCAGCTTTCTTGGCGGCCAGCGCGACGACATCGAGCAGGCGCGCCACCAGCTGTCCCACGTGATCGACGAGCTGACCGAAGCCATGAAGCAGCAGTTTGTCAGTCACTTTTACCGCATCAACGAGAATTTCAGCCAGGTCTTCAGCGAGCTGTTCGGCGGCGGGACGGCCGAAGTCAATCTCGAAGACGAGCAGGATGTGCTGGCCTGCGGCATCGAGATCAAGGCCCAGCCGCCGGGCAAGAAGCTGCAAAACCTGCTGCTGCTGTCGGGCGGCGAGCGCTGCCTGACGGCGATCGCCTTGCTGTTTGCCATCCTCAAGCTGCGTCCGACGCCGTTTTGCGTTCTGGACGAGGTGGAGGCGGCGCTCGACGACGCCAACGTGATGCGCTTCACGACCTATATCCGCCGCTACGCCGAAGCGTCGCAATTTATCCTCGTGACCCATCGCAAGGGTACGATGGAGGCCGCGGACCGCCTGTACGGCGTGACCATGCAGGAACGGGGCATTTCCCGCATCCTGTCCATGCAGCTGACAGACTGACCTGAGGAGGACATTCGCATGGGTTTACTGGACACCTTCCGCCGCGGGCTGAAAAAGACCCGCGATTTCGTTTCAAGCGGGCTCAACCGGATCGCCGCCTCGATGGGCCATTTCGACGATGCGATGCTGGACGAGCTGGAAATGCTGCTCGTCCAGGCCGATGTCGGCATGGCGGCCGCCGAAGACATCCTGGCGCGGCTGAAGAGCCGCATCAGGGAGGACGGCGACAGCTCGCGCACGGCCGTGCTGACCGCGCTGCGCACCATCCTGCGCGAGATCCTGGGCCGCCCGCATCTGCTCCGGCCGCAGAAAGGCGCCCTGACCATCTTGCTGATGGTCGGCGTCAACGGGACCGGCAAGACGACAACGGCCGGCAAGCTGTGCCATCGCTTCAGCCAGGACGGCCTGAAGGTGCTGCTGGCCGCCGCCGACACCTTCCGGGCCGCGGCGATCGAGCAGCTGAGCCATTGGGGCGACCGGACCGGAACCCCGGTCATCGCCCACCAGGTCGGCGCCGACCCGGCCGCGGTCGTCTTCGATGCGATCAGCGGCGCCCGGGCGCGCCACGCCGACGTGCTGATCATTGACACCGCCGGCCGGCTGCACAACAAGCAGAACCTGATGGACGAACTGGGCAAGATCCGGCGTGTGATCGCCCGCGAGGCTCCGGACGCCGTCTGCGAGACCTTGCTGGTGATCGACGCCACCACCGGGCAGAACGCGGTTCAGCAGGCCAAGGTGTTCCGCGAGGTGGCCGCCGTCACCGGCCTGGCGATCACCAAGCTGGACGGGAACGCGAAGGGGGGCGTCGCCATCGCGGTCGCCCACCAGACCCAGACACCGCTCATGCTGGCCGGGCTCGGCGAAGGGCTCGAGGACCTGATCGATTTTGACCCGGACGCTTTTGTCGACGCCCTGCTGCCCGCAGACAGCTGAACCGTTTTTTTGCCTTTTTTGCCCTGTCAAGCTAATATACTTGACAGAGCAGCCTGCTGTCTGCTATGATGGGCGGCATGAGCGATTTGACCGAACCCGAACGCATCAGGATCGACACGGGGCTGCTGCTGGATTTCTACGGGCAGCTGCTGCCGGATCGCGCCCGCGACATGCTCGAGCGCTACTACCTGGACGACTTCTCGCTGGCCGAAATTGCCGGTCAGCTCGGGGTCAGCCGCCAGGCGGTCCACGACCGGCTGCACCAGGGACTGGAAAGCCTGACCCAGTATGAGGCCAAGCTTCATCTGCTGGAACGCTTCCGTCAGCAGCGCGCTGCGCTTGTGGCCGCGCTCGGGGCACTCGACGATGGACAAATCCCTAAGGCCCGGGAGATCCTGGCCCAGTTGCAGGAATTACTTTAGGAGGCAGGCATGGCTGTATTGGACGGACTAACCGGAAAACTCTCGGCGATCGTCGGCCGCATGCGCGGCAAGACGCGCATCAGCGAACAGGATCTGAGCGCCATGATGCGCGAGATCCGCCTGGCGCTGCTCGAAGCCGACGTGCATCTGCAGGTTGTCAAGGACCTGATCGAGGAAATCTCTGAAAAAGCCAAGGGCAGCGCCGTGATGAGTTCGCTGACCCCCGGCCAGCAGATCGTCAAGATCGTGCATGAGTCGCTGATCGATATCCTGGGTGAAAAGGTGAGCCGCCTTGGCGTTTCGCCGACCGGTTTTACGGTGATCATGCTCTACGGCCTGCAGGGCGCCGGCAAGACGACAACCGCCGCCAAGCTGGCCCTGATGCTGAAGAAAAAGGGCAAGAAGCCCCTGCTGACCTCCGTCGACGTACACCGGCCGGCGGCGGCCCGCCAGCTCGACATCCTGGCCCGCCAGATCAACGTGCCCTGCTTTATCCAGCCCGACGAGCCCGACGCCGTCACCATCGCCGAAGCGGCCGTCGCCCGGGCCCGCTACCTGCTCTGCGACACCCTGATCGTCGACACGGCCGGCCGCATGGCGATCGACCGCGCCATGATGGTCGAGCTCAAGGCAATCGCCCGCGCGGTGAATCCGACGGAAAAGCTCCTGATCGTCGATGCCATGATCGGTCAGGAAGCGGTCGCCATCGCCGCCAGCTTCGAGCAGGATATCGGCCTCGACGGGTTTATCATGACCAAGCTCGACGGCGACGCCAGGGGCGGTGCGGCGCTCTCGATCCGGCGTATGACCGGCAAGCCGATCAAGCTGATCTGTGTCGGTGAAAAAGTCGAGGACATCGAGGAGTTCCATCCGGATCGGCTGGCTTCGCGTATCCTGGGCATGGGCGACGTGCTTTCCCTGATCGAGAAGGCGTCGTCCACCATGGACGAGAAGAAGGCTGCCGACGCGGCTGAACGCATGCTCAAGAACCAGTTTACGCTCGAAGACATGCTGTCCCAGCTGACCGAGGTCCGCAAGATGGGCTCGATCAAGGATCTGCTGGGCATGCTGCCCGGCGCCAACCGCCAGCTGGCCAACGCCCAGGTCGATGAAAAGGCGCTCGACCGCCAGGTCGCCATTTTGCGTTCGATGACCACCCGGGAGCGGCTCAACCCCAACCTGCTCAACGCCAGCCGGCGCAAGCGCATCGCGTCCGGCTCCGGCACGACGGTCCAGGATGTCAACCGGGTGGTGCGCCAGTTCGAGGACATGCAGCGCATGATGAAGCAGTTCGGCAACATGAGCCGGGGCAAAGGCAAAGGGCGGGCGCGCATGCCGGGCTTCGGACCCGGGGGCTTTCCCTTTTAAGCCACACGAAACCAGCACGTGACGGGAGCGATCCCGCGTGAATAGAGACACACAACAAGCATGGGAGGAACAACAACATGGCAGTAAAAATCAGGCTCAAGAGAATGGGGGCCAAAAAATCGCCCACCTACCGCATCGTCGTGGCCGATGGCCGCTCCCCGCGTGACGGCCGCTTTATCCAGGAAATCGGCACCTACAACCCGCAGTCCGAACCGTCTGACTTCAAGGTGGATGTCGAAGCGGCCCGCAAGTGGCTCGCCAGCGGCGCCCAGCCGACCGACACGGTACGCGCGCTGCTCAAGAAAGCCGGAGCGATCGAATGAGCCGGGAAGACCAGGCGATGAAGGAGCTCTTGCTGACCATCGTCAAGCCCCTGGTCAGCAACCCCCAGGCCATCGTCATCAACCAGATCAACCAAGGTCACGCGGTCGTCCTCGAGCTGCACGTCGACCCGTCTGACATGGGCAAGGTGATCGGCAAGCAGGGGCGCCGGGCCCAGGCCATCCGCTCGATCATGAAGGCGCGCGCCACCTTGCAGGGCAAGCGCATCATCGTCGATATCGTCGGATGAGCGCGACGCAGCGCCAGCACCTGATCGTAGGCCGGATCACGGCCGCGCACGGGATCGGCGGCGCGGTACGCGTCCAGTCCCTGACCGATGACCCGGACCGCTTCGCCGCGCTCAGAACCTGCTGGCTGCTGGACGAAAAGGAGCAGCCGGAGCGGTCGCTTCACATCCTGTCGGCCCGCACGCAAAAAGCCAATCTGGTGCTGCTCCAGTTCGACGGCGTGTCGGACCGCGACGCGGCGCTGGCGCTGCGCGGCCGCCTGCTGGCGGTCGATCGCGCTGACGCCGTCAAGCTGCCGGCCGATCACTGGTTTATCTGCGACCTGCTCGGCTGCGAGGTCTTTGACGCGGCAGCCGGGCCGATCGGGACCGTGCACGAGGTTTTGCAGCATACGGCCCAGGATGTTTTCGTGGTCCGGCAGCCCGGTCAGCCGGACCTGCTGTTTCCGGCCATCAAAACGATCCTGCGCCAGGTCGACCTGGCAGCCCGGCGGATCGACGTCTGCCTGCCTGACGGGCTGCATGCCCTGTACCGCAAAGAGAAGGCCTGATATGCAACTGACCGTCCTGAGCTTGTTTCCGGACCTGATCGAGCAGGTGATCGACGCCAGCATCACCGGGCGGGCGCGCGCGGCCGGCCTTTTCCGCCTCAAGACAATCCAGATCCGCGACTTTGCTGTCAACCGCTACGGCAAGGTGGACGACGCCTGTTACGGCGGCGGTACCGGGATGCTGATGATGGCCGAACCGGTCTACCAGGCCTGGCTGGCCGCCCGGGCCGAAACGCCTGACCAGCCGGTCCGCACCATCTTCCTGTCGCCGCGCGGCCAGCTGTTCAGCCAGGAAAAGGCGCAAGAGCTGGCGGCTTCGACCCGGCCACTGGTTTTCTTGTGCGGCCATTACGAGGGCATCGACCAGCGCGTTCTTGACGAAATCGTCGATGAGGAGCTATCGATCGGCGACTATGTGCTGACCGGCGGCGAACTGGCGGCCTGCGTGGTGATCGACGCCTTGCTGCGGCTGGTTCCCGGCGTGCTGCCGGACGAGGACGCCTACACGCGCGAGTCGCACATGGACGGGCTGCTCGAGTATCCCCAGTACACACGCCCCGCCGTCTGGCACGACCGGCATGTTCCCGATGTCCTGTTGTCAGGACATCAGGCCAAAATAGAACGCTGGCAGGCCAGCCAGGCCGCCTTGGAAACGCTGCGGCGGCGGCCGGATCTGGCCCGTAAAAGACCGCTCAGCGAAGCAGAATGGGCCGACTTGCTGACGATTCGGCGCGAGGAGCAAAAGCAGGGCGAAAAACCCTGAAAAAAGCCTTGCCACGGCCTTTGGGGTCTGCTATAATCAACTGGCTTATTACGGATGGTCCGCTGCCGGTTGCGTGCATGAACATCTATGTTGAAGGGAGGAACGCAATATGAACTTGATCCAGGCTATTGAAAGCGAACAGCTCAAGAATGCCTATCCTGACGTGTCGATCGGCGACTTCGTCAAGGTGCACCTCAAGATCAAGGAAGGGAACCGCGAGCGGATCCAGATTTTCGAAGGCACCGTCATCGCCCGCAAGGGCGGCGGCTTGTCTGAAACACTGACCGTCCGGCGCCTGTCCTACGGCGTCGGTGTCGAACGGATTCTGCCGATTCATTCACCCAAAATCGAACGAATCGAAGTCGTCCGCAAAGGCCGCGTCCGCCGGGCCAAGCTGTACTACCTGCGCGACCGCGTGGGCAAAGCTGCCAAAATCCGCGAAAAACTTACAACTCGAGCACGCTAACAGTCAAGGGACCTGCAAGGGTCCCTTTTCTCAAGGCAAGAAAAGAGGATAGAAGGGAGTCCGGCATGGCGACCAACTGGTTCCCGGGGCATATGGCCAAGGCCCTGCGTGAAATGAAAGAGATGCTGAAACAAGTCGACCTGGTGATCGAAACGTGCGATGCCCGGATCCCGGCGGCCAGCCGCAATCCCGAGCTGGTCCGCCTGATCCAGAACAAGCCCAGCTTGCTTGTCCTGAACAAAGAGGACCTGGCCGATCCGGCCGTCACCCGGCTGTGGCTTGAGCAGTTTGCATCCCAGGGGCTGGAAGCGCTGCCCTGCAGCAGCATCCGGCGCCTCGGCTGCAAGCAGATCGTTTTGGCAGCCAAGCGCCTGACCCAGGATAAAACAGATCGGGCCCTGGCCAAGGGACGTATTTTCCGCCCCGTCCGTATCCTGGTGGCCGGCATTCCCAACACCGGCAAGTCGACCCTGATCAACGCGCTCAGCTCACGCAAGGCCGCCCAGACCGCGGACAAGCCGGGGGTGACCCGGCAGCTGAGCTGGATCAAGGCCGGCCCGCTGGAGCTGCTCGATTCACCCGGCGTGCTTTGGCCCCGCATCGACAGCCAGCTGCAGCAGCGCCACCTGGCTGCGACCGGCGCGATCAAGGACAACCTGCTTTCGGGCGAGGACATCGCCCGCCAGACGCTGGAGGAGCTGTGCCGGCTCTACCCGGACCTGATCCGCCAGCGGTTCAGGATCGATCCGCTGGCGGCTGACCTGGACCGGCTGGAACAGGCGGCGGTCAGCCGCGGCTGCCTGATGAGCGGCGGCCGCGCCGACATCGAGCGCTTTGCCGCGCTGTTCCTCGACGAGCTGCGCGGCGGCCGGATCGGCCGCATCAGCCTGGAGAAGCCCGGAGCTGCCGGATGAGCAGCCGCGCAGAGAAACAGCGCGCCCTTTACGAACGCATGCTGCTGTTCGAACGCCAGGCCTGGCTGGAAGGCTTTGTTTGCCTGGCCGGCCTGGATGAAGCCGGCCGCGGACCCCTGGCGGGGCCGGTCGCCGCCGCGGCCTGCATCCTCGATCCCGACCGGCCGGTCTACGGCCTGAACGATTCGAAAAAGCTGTCGGCCGCCGTGCGCGACACGCTCTACGACCAGATCAGGACGCATGCGCTCGACTGGTCGGTCAGCCTGGTCGATGCGGCCACCATCGACCGGATCAACATTCTCGAAGCGACTTGCCAGGCCATGCGCCAGGCGGTCGCCGGCCTCAAGCGGCAGCCCGACCTGCTGCTGGTGGATGCCGTCAAGCTCGGCGGATTGCCCATGGCGGTCCGGCCGATCGTGCGCGGCGACGCCCAGTCGGTCTCGATCGCCGCGGCCTCGATCCTGGCCAAGGTGACGCGGGACCGCCTGATGCTCGCATACGACCGCCAGTATCCGGCCTACGGTTTTGCCAGTCACAAAGGCTATGGCACCCGGGCCCATTACGATGCGCTGCTCAGCCACGGTCCGTGTCCCCTGCATCGGCTGTCCTTTTTGAAAAACCTGGACACGCATCGTCGGCCGGACGATCCAAATGCATGATGGATTGACTTTTCTTGCAGTCCTGATTTAACCCGATCCCATATTTTTATGCCAAAATACCCGTCCGGTCGCATGTTTCGTGGCAGTCAGGGTCTTGTTCCGCTTGGCACACTCGTTTATAATAGCGCTATATTTATCCGAACGGCATTCATTTGCAAGGGGGAACACAAATGCTTTCATATCAGGACTGGTCTCAAGCCATGCTGAAAGCCGAGGCAGATCGCCTCGAGGATCAGGTGTCGGCCTGGAAGCGGCGCGGCCTGAAGCTGAACATGACCCGCGGCAAGCCCTGCGCCGAGCAATTGGACCTGTCGAACGGTCTGCTCACGTGCCTCGATGAAAATGACTATCGCTCAGAAGACAAAACCGACTGCCGCAATTACGGCGGCCTGGACGGTCTGCCCGAAGCACGCCGCCTGTTTGCCGGCCTGCTGGGCATTCAATCCGAACAAGTCATGGTCCTGGGTAACTCCAGCTTGAACCTGATGTATGACATGATGACCCGCTGCCTGCTGTTCGCCCTGCCGGGCGCCAAGCGTCCCTGGGGTCGGGAAGAGAAGGTGCGCTTCATCTGCCCCGTCCCCGGCTACGACCGGCATTTCACGGTCTGCCAGGCGTTGGGTATCGAGATGATCCCCGTCCCGATGACCCCCCAGGGGCCCGATATGGACCAGATTGAAGATCTGGCCGCCTCCGATCCGTCGATCAAGGGCATGTGGGCCGTGCCGGTCTACAGCAACCCGGACGGCATCACCTACAGCGCCGAAACCTGCCGCCGCCTGGCCGCCATGCGGACGGCCGCGGCCGATTTCCGCATCTTCTGGGACAACGCCTATTGCATCCACCATCTCGACCCGGACAAGCCGGAAGTGGTCCCGGAGATCCTGGCCTTGTGTGCCGAACACGGCCACGCGGACCGCGTGTTCGTGTTCGCGTCAACCTCCAAGATCACCTGGTCCGGCGCCGGTCTTGCCTGCCTGGCTGCCAGCACAGCCAACCTGGCTTTTGTCAGGCGCCAGATGACGGCCCAGACAATCGGGCCGGACAAGATCAGCCAGCTGCGTCACATCCGCTTCCTCAAGGACCAGGCGCAGGTCCTCGATCTGATGCGGCGCCATGCGGCGATCCTGGCCCCCAAGTTCGACCTGGTCGACTGCCACCTCACCCGGGAACTGGCCGGGCGCGGCATCTGCCGCTGGCATAAGCCCCGCGGCGGCTACTTTTTCAGCCTGTACCTGCTGCCGGGGACGGCCGCGGAAACCGTACGCCTGGCCAAAGACTGCGGCGTCGAGCTGACGCCCGCCGGCAGCACCTGGCCGGGCGGCCGAGATCCCGAAGACAGCAACATCCGCCTGGCGCCCTCGTTTCCGCCGCTGGCCGAACTCGAGATGGCCCTGGAAGTGCTCTGCCTGTGCATCCGCCTGGCCTGCGTCAAACGGCTCCTCGCGTCGCTTTCGTGATACAATAGTTTTCGACAGGAGGAGCCGACCATGCACGACCGTTACGAGAATCCGCTCTGCAGCCGCTACGCCAGCGATGTCATGCAGGAGCTTTTTTCCCCAGACCGGAAATTCAAAACCTGGCGCCAGCTCTGGATCGCCCTGGCCGAAACCGAGCGCGAACTCGGCCTTCCGGTCAGCGCCGAGCAGATCGCCGAGCTGAAGGCGCACGCGGACACGATCAACTACGAAGCCGCCGAGCGGCATGAAGCCCGGGTCCGCCACGATGTCATGGCCCATGTCCACGCCTACGGCGACCAGTGCCCGTCGGCCAGGGGCATCATCCACCTGGGAGCGACATCCTGCTATGTCGGCGACAACACCGATTTGATCCTGATGGCCGAAGGCCTCAAACTGCTGCGCAGCCGGATCCTGGCCGTCATCCGCAGCCTGTCTGCCTTCGCGGCCCGCACCCGCGACCTGCCGACGCTGGGCTTTACCCATTTCCAGCCGGCCCAGCCGGTGACGGTCGGCAAACGCGCCACACTCTGGATCCAGGACCTGATGCTGGACCTGGACGACCTGGATCATGTCCTGGGCAGCTTTCGCCTGCTGGGCAGCAAGGGCACGACTGGCACGCAAGCCAGTTTCCTGGCCTTGTTTGGCGGCGACCACGAAAAAGTCAAGGAACTGGACCGACGGGTGGCCGCCCGCCTGGGCTTCGCCGCCGTCTTTGCGGTGACCGGCCAGACCTACCCGCGCAAGATGGACAGCCGCGTGCTGGGCGTGCTGTCCGGCATCGCCCAGAGCGCGCACAAGTTCAGCAACGACCTGCGTTTGCTGCAGCATCTCAAGGAGGTCGAGGAACCGTTCGGCAAAGACCAGATCGGCTCTTCGGCGATGGCCTACAAGCGCAACCCGATGCGCAGCGAACGCGTGGCGGCCCTGGCCCGGCATGTGATCGCCAACAGCCTCAACCCGGCGATCACGGCGGCCGGCCAGTGGTTTGAGCGCACCCTGGACGATTCGGCCAACAAGCGGATCGCCATTCCTGAAGCCTTCCTGGCCGTCGACGCCGTCTTGCTGCTTTACCGCAGCATCGCCGAAGGGCTGGTCGTCTACCCGACGGTCATCTTGCGTCACCTGCGCGACGAACTGCCCTTCATGGCGACCGAAAACATCCTGATGGAGGCGGTCAAGCGGGGCGGCGACCGCCAGGCTCTGCACGAAAAAATCCGCCAGTACAGCATGGAAGCGGGCCGCCGGATCAAGGAAGACGGCCAGCCCAACGATCTGCTTGAGCGCATCGGGGCCGATCCAGCCTTCGCCCTGAGCGCGCAGGATCTGGATCGTCTGCTCGATCCGACTGACTATATCGGCCGCGCGCCCGAGCAGGTCGACGAATTCCTGACCGGACAGGTCGAACCGCTGCTGGCGTTCAACCCCGAATCCGTTGTCATGGAAGAGCCGCGCGTCTGACGCGGCTTTTCCTTTTTCCAGCAGGATCCTCCACGAACAACGCGGAACATATCTTCGGCCTACGCGTCTAAACAGGTGTCATAAACCGATCCTTTTTTCGCATGAGCAGACTGGAGGCCTTGTATGAAATGGTTGATTCGTTCACCTTTATTGGTTCTGTTCCTCACGCTGATCCTGGTATTGACCGCCTGCTCGACCGGTGGCTTGCCGTCTCCGTCTGTTAGCAGCCAGCCGACGGGCACCCAGCCGGCCATCCGGGCGGAAGACTACGCCGGCCTGCTGGAACTGGTTGCCAAAGCCAGCCAGAATCCGTCCCCGTATGCCCGCCGTTACTATATGGCCGGCGCGGACAGCGACGGCCGGCAGAATACGGAGGGATCGGCCAGCCAGGCCGGCGACAACAAGGACTATTCCCAGACCAACATCCAGGTTGAGGGCGTCGACGAGGCCGACATCATCAAGACCGACGGGCGCTACCTCTACCTGATCGCCAATAACCGCCTCGTCGTGGTCGATGCGGCGGATCCCGCCCAGCTTATAGTCGTTTTCGAACAGAAGATCAACCCCTACACCGAAAAAGAGAAGACGATCGTGATCGAGACGCCATCCGAACTGTTCCTCGACATCGCGGCGCAGCGCCTGGTCCTGATCGTGACCGGCAGCGTCCAGGAACGCTATTTCCCGGAGCCGGAAGAGACCAAGCCTTCCGAAACCAAGCCAGAAGAGCCTGCCCCGACGGAAGGAACCGGCAGCGAGGGCACCGCGCCCGATGAGCGCCCGGCCGAAAGCACTGGGGCCGCCGCCGACCGTTCGATCTGGTACCCCTACTATAACGCGCGCAGCTACACCTCGGTGCGCATCTATGACATCGGCAACCCGGAAGCGCCGGAACTGGTGCGCCAGTTCACGCAGGACGGCGGCTACACCTCCAGCCGCAAGGTCGATACGTCGCTCTATGTCGTGTCCACCCGCTACCAGTACCGCATCTACGAAGCCCGGGCCGAAGACCTCAAGCCTGAGGAGGTCTTTCCCTCGACCTGCACCGACCCGTCCGCCGACACCTGGACGGCGCTGCCGCCGGACCGGATCACCATCCTGCCGGACGGCGACCTGAGCAACCAGACGATTTTGTCGGCGCTGGACATCACGGCGGACTCGGCTGAACCGGACCTCCAGTCCCTGCTTGGCTCCTCCGGCCAGGTCTACGCGTCAGCCGGGTATCTCTACATCGCTGCCTGGCAGGTCACCTGGAGCGGCAAGGAGAACAGCTATCCGACCTACAACACCGAAATCTACCGGTTCAAGCTGGCCGGCGCCAAGGTAAGCGAAGCCGGCAAAGGCTCCGTGCCGGGCTGGATCATCAACCAATTCAGCATGGACGAGCATCAGGGCTATTTCCGCATCGCCACCACCACGGGCGATACCTGGAGCGGCTCGCAAAACCAGGCGAAGAACAATCTCTATGTCCTCGACGGCAGCCTGAACGTGGTCGGCAAGGTGACCGGGCTGGCTCCCGGCGAGACAATCAAGTCGGTCCGCTTCATGGGCAGCCAGGCCTTCGTGGTGACCTTCCGGACGGTCGACCCGCTGTTCGTGATCGATCTGGCCGACCCGAAAGCGCCCAAGGTCCTGGGCGAGCTGAAAATCCCCGGCTACAGCACGTACCTGCACCCCTACGCCGAAAACCTGCTGCTCGGTTTCGGCTACGACGTGCTGACAGAAAAAGAGGACCGCGTGTTTAACCTGGGCCTGAAGGTCTCCCTGTTCGACATCAGCGACTTCAATCAGCCGCGCGAAGTCTCGACCATCCTGCTGGGCGGCATCGGTTCATACGCCGATGTCCTCTACAACCACAAGAACCTGCTCTTTTCCCGGGAAAAGAACCTGATCGCGTTCCCGGCGACCCTGACGGCACGCGATGCGGACGATCCGAAAACCTACCGCCAGCCCAGTTACCAGGGGCTGCTGGTTCTCGGCCTTAGTGCCGACAGGCAGTTGGTGCTGCGCGGCCATGTCACGCACTTCGACAAACTGGGCGACCCGTTCGGGCCGGAGCAGCCGCTGAGCGAGAAGGAGATGCAGGCCTTTTTCGGCCACGATGCCGTCTACCGCGCCGCCTGGATCGGCGACACGCTGCTGACGCTCTCCGGACGCCAGGTGCGCAGCGCCAGCCTGGACGGCTTCACAGCCCTCGGCAAGGTTGAACTGCCCGGCTACGACGATGTCAACCAAGGGTATCCGTACCCGTACTACCGCGGGATCATGGTCGATTAAGACCGGCTCTGCCGACCGAAACGGCCGGATGGGCGCGCGCGCCGATCCGGCTTTTTTGCGTGTTGCCCGCGCGGTATCTTAAAAAAAATGCCTCTTCATGATATGATGTAATGACGGCAAAGCCTCCCGCCAGACGAAAGGCAGCCCGATGATACATGAAAGGTGGCCGAAACCATGAAAATCGACAGGCGCAGCACCCAGCCGCTCTACGCACAGCTCAAGGAACTGCTGATCGACCGAATCCGGCAGCAGACCTATGAACCAGGCCAGCAGATCCCTTCGGAGATGGCGTTGTGCCAGGAACTTTCCCTGAGCCGGCCAACGGTCCGGCAGGCGATCGCCGAACTGGTCAGCGAGGGGATACTCATCATCATCAAAGGGCGGGGCACGTTTGTAGCCGATGAGCCGGAGCGGATCGAGGTCAAGAACCTGATCGCCGGCCAGTTTTCATTGTTAATGGCACGTTCCCTGGAGCTTCAGATGCATGTCGAGATCGAGAAGGTGGCCGGCGACGCCGAGCTGGACCGGCTGTTCGGCACTGCGGATGGACCTGTGCATCCCGGTTACTGGTCGATCGCCTGGCAGCAGGCGGAAAACGGCCAGACCTACGCCTTTTGCCGGACACTGGTGCCGGTCAGCATGTTCCCGGAACTGGGTCCGGACCTGCAGCAGGGCAAGCGCATGATCGACATCACGGCCAACAAGTACGCGTACCTGCCCCAGAAGACGGCAGGCCGCTTGTTTGTTCGCCAGGCCAGGACCGAAGAATCACAGATCCTGGATATTTCGCGCAACGCGCCGGTCCTCGTGCTTTCCAGCCGCTCGACCTCCCGCAGCGGCAACGTCTGCGAAGTCAGCACGGCAGCTTTGCGCGCCGACCTGGTCGCCCTCAACCTGGACAGCGGAAGGAGTTGACATCCTGATTGTCCATCTATCTTGATCACACGGCCTCGGCCCGCCCGACGCCGGCCGTCCTTGCGACGTACGGCCGCCAGCTGGCTGAGGTTTACGCCAACCCGTCCTCACCGCACCAGGCGGGACGGGCGGCGGAGAAAGCGCTGCTGGATGCCCGCGGTCGCATCGCCAAGAGCCTGGGTTGTGTTCCAGCCGCCCTGATCCTGACCTCCGGCGGCAGCGAATCGATCAACATGGCGCTCAAGGGCTGCCTGTTGCGCCCGGCGCGTTTGCCGCGCCGGCTGCTGATCAGCCAGGGCGAGCACGCAGCCGCCTGGGAAACGGCGGCCTGGCTGGAGACACAGGGCTGTGCGGTGGAACGGCTGCCCCTGACCCGATCCGGCGTGGTCGACCCGGACGCGTTCGCCGCGGCCCTCAGCGAACCTGCGGGCCTGATCAGCCTGATCCTGGTCAACAACGAGACCGGCGCGATCAACGATGTCGCCGGCATGGTCGCCTTGCGCGACAAGCTCAGTCCGCGGACGCCGATCCACCTGGATGCCGTCCAGGCCTGGGGCAAGATCCCGCTCGGCTTTGACGCCAGCGGGGTGGATCTGATGTCCGGCAGCGGCCACAAACTGGGCGCGCCCAAAGGCATCGGCTGGCTGCTCAGGCAGCCGCGCTGCCGCCTGGACCCGCTGGTGCACGGCGGCGGCCAGCAGAACGGCTGGCGGGCCGGAACAGAAAACCCGCCTCTGGCGGCCGCTTTGGCGCTGGCCCTGGAAGAGGCCTGCGTCGGCCTGGAACCCCTGGCCCGTACGGCCCGCGAACTCAGCGAACGACTGCTGGCCGAGCTGGACGCGGCAGGCACCCGCTACACCATCCTGTCGCCCCCTGTGCGCGCCTGGCCTATCCTGGCCATTGCGTTCGCCGGCTTGCGCGGCGAGACCCTGGTCAACGCCTTGTCCGCTGAATCGATCTATATCGCCAGCGGATCGGCCTGCTCGTCCAGGCGGAGCAAGGGGAACCGCGTCCTGGCCGCGATGGGCTACGATGCCGAAACGGTGCTGGGCGCCGTTCGCATCAGCTTCGCCTTGTCAAACACAACGGACGAGATCAGGGAGGCAGCCCGGGCGATCAACACTGCCTGGCACCGCCTGGCCCGTCCGTAACCATAACGTGGAGGAACACCATGCCTGATCTGCAGCACGATACCGTCATTCTCGCCCGCCTGGGCGAAATCACCCTGAAAGGCCTCAACCGGGGCAAATTCGAACGCCGCCTGATCGAGAACATCAGCCGCCGCCTGCGCAGGATCGGCTCGTTCAGCGTCGTGCAGGCGCAGTCCCGGGTCTGGATCGAAGCGCGCGACAACCAGCAGGACCTGGAAGCCGCGCTGGGGCATGTCGTATCCGTCTTCGGCGTCGTATCGGCCAGTCCGGTCTGGCGTTTCCGGGGCGACCTCGACATGCTGCTGGCCCAGGCTGTCGCCTTTGCCCGCACCCAGGTTGATCCGGCCCGCGTCCAGAGCTTCAAAGTGGAGAGCCGGCGCGGCAACAAGCAGTTCCCGCTGACCTCGCCTGAGATCAGCAGCCGGGTCGGCGAAGCGATCATGGAGGCGCTGTCGGACCGGCTGCGCGTCGATGTGCACCAGCCGGACTTCACCGTCTATGTCGAGGTGCGCGACACCATCTGCCTGTATGCGCGCGTCGTGCAGGGCCCGCGCGGCCTGCCGGTCGGAACCGGCGGGCACGGCCTGCTGCTGCTGTCGGGCGGCATCGACAGCCCGGTGGCCGGCTACATGATGGCCTCGCGCGGCATGGAACTGGACGCCGTCTATTTCCACGCCTTTCCCTATACCAGCGACCGGGCGCGCGAAAAGGTGCTCGCCCTGGCCGATATCCTGACCGCCTACACCGGGCGGCTGACCGTCCACATCGTCAACTTCACCGATATCCAGATCATCCTGCGCGACCATTGCCCGCCTGACATGCTGACCATCGTCACCCGGCGCATGATGATGCGCATCGCCGCCAGGCTGGCTGAAAAGGTGCGCGCCAAGGTGCTGGTCACCGGCGAGAGCCTGGGCCAGGTCGCCAGCCAGACGCTGGAGGCGCTGCTCACGACCGACACTGTCGTCGCGATGCCGGTCTTCCGGCCCCTGATCGGGCTGGATAAAAACGACACGGTTGACCTGGCCCGGCGGATCGGTACGTTTGAAACCTCGATCCTGCCCTACGAAGACTGCTGCACAGTCTTTGTCGCCAAGCACCCCAAGACTCATCCGTCCCTGGCCGACGCCGTTCAGGCCGAGGAGGGCCTGGATATCGAAGGCCTGGTCGGCCAGGCCATGACGCTCATCGAGGAGGTCGCATTATGAAAATCGGTAAACTCAGCCACACCGAGCTGGAGCAGCTGGTGCTCAGCCGCCTGCCCCAGGCGGCCGGAACCGTGCTCAGCGGGCCGGGCATCGGCCTGGACTGCGCCGCCGTCCGCTTCAACGACGGCCAGGTCATTTTGACCTCCGACCCGATCACCGGCGCGGCGGCCGATATCGGCCGCCTGGCCGTGCACATCTCCTGCAACGACATCGCCGCCTGCGGCATCCGGCCCAGCGTCCTGATGATGGTCATCCTCGCGCCGCCAGACGCCCAGCCTGACGACATCCGCCAGATTGTCGACCAGGCCGCCGCCGCGGCGCGCCAGCTCAACGTCAGCATCGCCGGCGGCCATACGGAGATCTCCGATGCGGTCAGCCGTTTCGTGGTCATCACGACGGCGATCGGCTTCACCTATGGCGACCGTGTCATCCAGGCCAGCGGCGGACGGGCAGGGGACACGCTGCTGATGACCAAGACAGCCGGCCTCGAAGGCACGGCCATCCTTGCGGCCGACCAGGCGGACAAGCTGGCCGGCTGGCTCGATCCGGACGAACTGGTCCGGGCCCGGGCCCTGATCAGCAAGATCAGCGTGGTCGAGGAGGGAACCTGCGGCCGGAGCTTCAACGTGCACGCCATGCATGACGCAACCGAAGGCGGCATCCTCGGCGCCTGCTGGGAAATGGCGCAGGCCTGCGGCCTGGGCTGTGTCGTCGAAGCCGGCAAGATCCCGGTCGACCCCCTGACCGAACGCATCTGCCAGGCCCTGGGCCTCGACCCCCTGCGCCTGGTGTCCAGCGGCAGCCTGATCCTGGCGACAGCCCAGCCTGACGAGCTGATCCAGGAGCTGGCCCGCAAAGGCATCCTCTGCACGGCCATCGGGCACCTGACCGCCGAAGCACCGCGCGTGATGCTGACAGGAGACGGGCTGCGCGAGCTGGAATCGCCCGGACCGGACGAGCTTTACAAAACACTCTGATCCGCTACAATAAGGGATGAAGTCCGGGGAATCCGGATCACACCAGCACCTTACCTGATCGAGCAGCTGGACGCTGCAGGAGGACCAACCAGATGAGCTATGAGAACATCGCCCGCACCGACCCGGCTGTTTATGCGGCTATCCAGCAGGAGATAGGCCGTCAGCGTGACAAGATCGAGCTGATCGCATCCGAGAACTTTGTCAGCGAAGCCGTTCTTGAAGCGGCGGGCACACCGTTGACCAACAAGTATGCCGAGGGCTATCCCGGCAAGCGCTACTACGGCGGCTGCGAATACGTCGACATCGTCGAACAGCTGGCGATCGACCGCGCCAAGCAGCTCTTCGGGGCTGACCATGTCAACGTGCAGCCGCATTCCGGCGCCCAGGCCAACACGGCAGTCTATTTCGCCATGCTCGAGCCCGGCGACAAGATCCTCGGCCTCAATCTGGCGCACGGCGGCCACTTGACGCACGGCATGTTCAAGAACGTGTCCGGCAAAACTTACCAGGCCGTCGCCTACCAGGTCGAGCCGGACACCTGCACGATCGATTACGACAAGCTTGAGGCACTCGCCGTCGCCGAAAAGCCGAAACTGATTGTCGCCGGCGCCAGTGCCTATCCGCGCACCCTCGACTTCGCCCGCTTCCGGGCGATCGCCGACGCGGCCGGCGCTTACCTGATGGTCGACATGGCCCACATCGCCGGCCTGATCGCGGCCGGCTTGCACCCCGACCCGGTGCCGTATGCCGATTTTGTCACGACGACGACCCACAAGACGCTGCGCGGTCCGCGCGGCGGCATGATCCTGTGCCGCGAAGCCTTCGCCAAGGCGATCGACTCGGCGGTCTTCCCCGGCCAGCAGGGCGGGCCTTTGATGCACATCATCGCCGCCAAGGCCGTCGCCTTCAAGGAAGCTCTCGAGCCCTCGTTTGCCGTATACCAGAAAAACATCGTGGCCAACGCCAAGGCGCTGGCCGACGGCCTGATGCGGCGCGGCATCCGCCTGGTTTCCGGCGGCACCGATACGCACCTGATGCTGGTCGACCTCCGGGAGACCGGTGTCACCGGCAAGACGCTGCAGCTGCACCTCGACGAGGTTAACATCACCTGCAACAAGAACGGCATCCCCTACGATCCGGAAAAGCCGTTTGTCACCTCGGGCATCCGCCTGGGCACCCCCGCCGTGACGACCCGCGGCATGAACGAACAGGATATGGACGAAATCGCCGCGCTGATCCAGCTCACCCTGACCCATTACGATACCGCACAAGACGAGATCCGCTCGCGTGTCGCCGCTCTCTGCGCGCGCTACCCGCTCTATGCCGGTCTCTGAGGCCAACAAGGTATCAGGAGGATAACTGTGGACAGCACCAGGGGGCGAACCGAGCCGCTGGCCTACCGGATGGCCCCGCGAACCCTAGACGAATTGGTCGGCCAGGAGCATATCCTCGGGCCCGGCAAAATGCTGCGCCGCATGGTTGAAGCCGACCGGCTCAGTTCGATCATCCTGTTCGGCCCCCCCGGTACCGGCAAGACCTCCCTGGCCCGCGTCGTCGCCGCGACCACCCGCTCCGGATTCGCCAAGCTCAACGCCGTAACCGCCGGCGTGGCCGACATCAAGCGGGTCATCGCCGATACCGAGAACCCGATCCTCAACCCGTCGGGCCGGACACTGCTGTTTGTCGACGAGATCCACCGCTTCAACAAGCTGCAGCAGGACGCCCTGCTGCCCCAGGTGGAAAACGGCACGCTGATCCTGATCGGGGCGACGACCGAGAACCCCTTTTTCGAGGTCAACAAGGCCCTGATCTCCCGCTCGACCGTCTTCCAGCTCCAGCCGCTCAGCGAGCAGGACATCCTCCGGATCCTGGACATGGCGCTGCAGGACAAGGAAAGGGGCCTGGGCCAGTTCCAGGTCGAACTCGAGCCCGACGCCCTGGCGCGGATCAGCTCCATGGCCAACGGCGATGCCCGGATTGCGCTCAACGCCCTGGAGCTGGCCGTCATCACGACGCAGCCCGACGCCGAAGGCATCATCCGGATCGACCAGGCGGTCATCGAAGACTGCATGCAGAAGCGCTCCATCGCCTTTGACCGCGACGGGGAGAGCCACTACGACACGATCAGCGCCCTGATCAAGTCGATGCGCGGCTCGGACCCGGACGCGGCCGTCTTCTACCTGGCCCGTGCCCTGCACGGGGGCGAGGACATCGAATTTTTGGCGCGCCGTATCCTGATCTGCGCCGCCGAGGATGTCGGCCTGGCCAACCCGCAGATGCTGACTCTGGCTTTATCGGCCTACCAGGCCGTCACGATGGTCGGCATGCCCGAAGCGCGCATCATCCTCAGCGAGGCCGCGCTGGCCGTCGCGACCAGCCCCAAGTCCAACGCCACGGTCGTGTCGATCGACCAGGCGGCCGACGACGTCGCCAACCGCCGCACCGGTGAGATCCCGATGCACCTGCGCAACGCGCCGGTTGACGGGATGGCCGCGCTCGGCTACGGCAAAGGCTACCGCTACGCCCACGACTACCCCGGCAACATCGTCGACCAGGATTACCTGCCCAAAGAGATGCTGGGCACCGTCTACTACCAGCCGACCAGCAACGGCTACGAATCCCGCATCCGGGAATGGCTGGAAAAAAGGAGGCAAAAATCATGAGCCGCAAGGCCTACACGATCGGTTACGGACACGGGACGCGCCAATTTGAACTGGACGAGGAGCGGGTGCTGCTGGAAATGGCCGCAGCGCGCATCGACACGGAGCCGGATGAAACCGAAGAGGTGCGCCGCGCCCTGCAAAACCCGATCGGCTCGCCGCCGCTAACTGAGATCGTCCGCCCCGGCGAGAAAATCTGCATCATCACCAGCGACATCACCCGGCCGTGCCCCTCGGCCGTGATCCTGCCGCCCCTGCTCGGGGAACTGGAGCAGGCCGGCGTCCATCTCGATGACATCACCGTTGTCTTCGCCCTCGGCAGCCATCGCCGGCACACCGACGAGGAACAGGAACGACTGGTCGGCCCGGCGGTGTACAGCCAGGTGCACACGGTCGATTCCGACCCCGAAGACACGGTTTTCCTCGGCATGACCGCCCTGGGCACGCCGGTCAACATCACATCAGTGGTCGCCCAGGCCGACCGGCGCATTTGTGTCGGCAACATCGAATACCATTACTTTGCCGGTTACAGCGGCGGAGCCAAAGCCCTGATGCCCGGCGTGTCGGACCGCGAAGCGATCCAGGCCAACCACAGCCGCATGGTCGAAGCGACATCGCGGGCCGGCGAAATCGAGCACAACCGGCTGCGCCGGGACCTCGAGGAGGCGGCCGATATCTGCGGCTGCGATTTCATCCTCAACGTCATCCTCAGCGAAGACAAACGGATCCTGCGGGCCGTGGCCGGCGACCACCGCGCCGCGCACCGCGCCGGCTGCACCTTCCTGGACAGCTTGTACAAGATATCGGTCGAGCGCCGGGCCGACCTGGTGATCGCCACGCCGGGCGGCTATCCCAAGGACATCAACCTGTACCAGGCACAAAAGGCGCTTGACAACGCCCGTCATGCCGTGAAACCTGGCGGGATCATCATCCTGGCCGGTGCCTGCGGCGAGGGGTTCGGCGAAGAAGTGTTCGGCGAATGGCTGCTGGCAGCCGCAAAGCCGCAGGACCTGATCGAGCGGGTCAAGCAGGAGTTCCGCCTCGGCGGGCATAAGGCGGTGGCGATCGCCATGACCCTGGCCCATGCCCAGGTCTATTTCGTATCCGACATGGACCCGGATGACGCGGCCAAAACATTCATGAAACCCTACCAGGACCTGGACGCGGCCATCGCGGACGCCCTGGATGCGCTCGGTCCCGACGCCCGGGTGATCGTCATGCCGCATGCCGGTTCGACCTTGCCCGATGTGCGCGCCTGACGAATTCATAGTTATTTAATAGGGATTAACCGGCCAGGTAACGGACGTTACGCCTGCGGCCCCGCCATCGGTTTAGAGTAACGGATGTATGCTATTAAGGGAGATGACAGCATGAGCGATGTCAAACGCGTCTATCTGGACCACGCGGCCACCACACCGGTGCGGCCGGAAGTGTTGGATGTGATGCTGCCGGTGTTTGGCCGGCAGTACGGCAATCCGTCGTCCTTTTACCGGTCCGGGCAGGAAGCCCGGCGTCTGGTCGACCAGGCGCGCCAGAGTGTAGCCGCCTGCCTGCATGCCGACCCGCGTGAGATTTACTTCACCTCCGGCGGCACGGAATCCGACAACTGGGCGATCAAGGGGACGGCCGCCGCGCTGGGCGGGAAGGGGCGCCACATCGTCACGTCCCGCATTGAGCACCACGCCGTGCTGCACAGCTGTGACGCGCTGGCCCGCCAGGGTTACGAGATCACAGCGGTCGAGGTCGACGCCGACGGTCTCGTCTCACCTGAAGCGGTGCGCGCCGCGCTGCGGCCCGACACCATCCTGGTCAGCATCATGATGGCCAACAACGAGATCGGCACGATCCAGCCGATTCGCGAGATCGGGGCCATCTGCCGGGAGCACAAGGTGCTGTTCCACACGGACGCCGTGCAGGCGGCCGGGGCGCTGCCGATCGATGTCGGCGACCTGAATGTCGATCTGCTCTCCATCTCCGGCCACAAGTTCTACGCCCCCAAGGGGGTCGGCGTCCTCTATATCCGCCGCGGGGTGCGCATCGCCAACCTGCTCGACGGCGGCGCCCAGGAAAGCAACCGCCGCGCCGGCACCGAAAACGTGCCCGGCATCGTCGCCCTGGCGCGCGCGCTCGAGCTGGCGGTTGCGGAAATGCCCGCGACAGCACAGCTGCAATCCCGCCTGCGCGACCAGCTGATCGAGGATGTCATGAGCCGCATCCCCCACACGCGCCTGAACGGCCATCCGACGCGGCGATTGCCCAACAACGTCAATTTTTCCTTCGAATTCATCGAAGGCGAATCGATCCTGCTGATGCTCGACCATTTCGGCTACGCCTGCTCCAGCGGTTCGGCCTGCACCTCGGGGTCGCTGGATCCCTCCCATGTCCTGCTGGCGATCGGGCTGCCCCACGAGATCGCCCACGGCTCGCTGCGGGTTACGCTGGGGCACAGCACCCAGGCTGAGGATCTCCGGCGGCTGACCGCCGACCTGGAGCAGATCGTGGCCCGGCTGCGGGCGATGTCGCCGCTCTACGAGGAGAAAACACAAGCCGGCCTCTGATTGACCGGACAGAAAGGTGTAACAGCATGCAATACAGCGAAAAAGTCATGGACCATTTCATGAATCCGCGCAATGTCGGGGAAATCGAAAACGCCGACGCATCCGGTACGGTCGGCAACGCCAAGTGCGGCGACATCATGAAGGTCACGCTCAAGATTGAAAACGGGGTCGTCGTCGACGCCAAGTTCAAGACCTTCGGCTGCGGATCGGCGATCGCCACCAGCTCGATGGCGACCGAGATGATCAAGGGCAAGACCCTCGACGAAGCGCTCCGCCTGACCAACAAGGCCGTGGCCGAAGCGCTCGACGGCCTGCCCCCGATCAAGATGCACTGTTCGCTGCTGGCCGAACAGGCCGTCAAGTCCGCTTTGCAGGAGTATTTCATCAAAAACAACCTGCTGACCGACGAAAACCGCCATTTCTTCGACAAGCTCGATGAGGATGCCCACGATGCCGGCTGATCCGGCTCACCAGGCAGACCGCCACGTTATCGTCGGCATGAGCGGCGGAGTCGATAGCTCCGTCGCTTCTTTGTTGCTGCGCGAGCAAGGCTATTCGGTCAGCGGGGTCTTCCTGCTGACCGACGACAGCAGCGCCCAGGCCCTGGCGGACAGCCGCGCCGTCTGCCGCCAGCTGGAAATCCCCCTCAAGGAAATCGATATCCGCACCCGTTTCCGCACCTGGGTGGTCGACACGTTTGTCGACGCCTGGCTGGCCGGCCTGACGCCCAACCCCTGCGTGCTCTGCAACCCGACAGTCAAGTTCAGTTTGCTCCGTGAAGCGGCAGACCAGCTCGGCGCCCGCTGGATCGCCACCGGCCACTACGCGTCTGTCCGGCAAACCCCGGAGAACCGGCTGGGCCTGGTCCAGACCGGCGCAGGCCAAAAAGACCAGACCTATTTCCTTTACCGGCTCGGCCAGGACCTGTTGGCCCGCCTGCTGCTGCCGCTGGCCGACTGGCAAAAGGAAGCGGTGCGGGCAAAAGCCGGCGCCGCCGGCCTGACCGATGCCGGCGGGCATAACCTGGGCCAGAAAGCGGACAGCCAGGACATCTGCTTTATTCCGGACGGCGATTATCCCGGCCTGGTCCGCCGCGAAGCCGAACGGCGCGGTCTGGCCACTTCGTCCTGGTTTGAGCCGGGACCGGTTGTCGACCTGGCAGGGAAGACGATCGGGCAGCACAAGGGCCTGCTGCACTACACCGTCGGCCAGCGCAAGGGGTTCGAAGTGCGCACGACCGAGCGGCTGTTCGTGCTGGCCAGGCGGCCGGCCAGCAACACGCTGGTCGTCGGGCCCTACAGCCACCTGTATCACAAACAGATCCGGCTCACGGATGTTGTCTGGTCCGGTGCAAAAAGTCTCAAAGCCGGCCAGCCGGTACTGGCCCGGGTGCGCAGTTCGGCCGTCAAAGCACCCGCCCAGGTCTGGCCGCAGCCTGACAAAAGCCTGCGGGTCGTTTTCGAGCAGCCGGTCGCTGCGCCGACGCCGGGGCAATCCGGCGTGCTCTATGAAGACCGGCTGATCCTGGCCGGCGGGATCATTGCGGACGATATGTCAGATTGATGTCATGACGGCCTGACGATTTGTGATGTGGGTCAGATAGGCAAAGCCCTGCGCGCGCAGCCAGTCCCGGCCTTCCGGCAGCAATCCGCCGACGCCGGCCGCATCGTGCGCGTCGCTGGACAGGCAGACACGTTCGCCGCCGAGCGCGCGGTAGTGCGCCAGGATCGCCGGGTCCGGCCAGGCAGCGGCAGCGGACAAGCCGCTGGCGCGCAGCACGCGGACGGTGGCCGTATTGATCTCAAGCGTCTTGCCGGTTGCAGCCAGGCGCCGCAGCAGGTGATCGAAGCGGTCCGGCTGCTCGGCAAAGGTCAGTTTGCGGTGCTCCCAGGGCGCGTAGCGGCTGATGTAGTCAAAATGGCCCAGGATGTCCCAATCGGGACAGCCGTCGACCATGTCGGCCAGCTGTTCCAGGTAACGCCCGTAAACGTGGCGACGGCCGCGCAGGTAGATCGCCTGGTCGCTGTAGGGGTCCTCGCCGTCCAGGATATGCAGCGACAAAATGATCGCGTCGAAGGGGTAGCGCAACGCCAGCCGGCCGTACAGGGCGTCGAGATGGGGCAAGTAGCCCAGCTCGATCCCGTAGAGAACCCGGACACCCAATCGCGAGCCTTGCGCCTGCAGATCCCGGATGGCCCGCGCATACCGGTCGAGATTGAACACGGCTTCTTCGCCGGCGACGTAGGAAACATCCTTTTCGAAATGCTCGGTCAGGCAAACGCCGGCCAGCTGGCTTTGGACGGCCGCGTCGAGCAGTTCACCGCCCGTCTGGCGGCCGTCGAAGGAGAAGAGGCGGGTATGGGTGTGATGGTCGATCAGCATAGGGCACCTGCGCGCTTAAGGTGAAGCGTAACCTTTGTGATGTTCGGTCCTTGAAAATAGATTATAATACAGTCAGCATAAAAGACAAACCAGCAGGGAGGATCCAGACGACATGAAAGAACAGGAAAAAACCAAAAAAACCGCGCCGGCAGACGGCAAACAATTAAAAAAGGATCTGCAGGTTGATTTCCCCAACTTGTGGGACCGGATCACGGACGATGACCGCGAACGGGTCATGGCGTTCTCCGAAGACTACAAGACGTTTATCGACATGGGTAAGACGGAGCGCAGTTTTGTCGCGGTTGCCGTGGAGACGCTCGAAAACATGGGTTACGTGCCCCTGACAGGCCAGGATCACTTCGAGCCGGGCAGCAAGGTCTACCACACGATCCGCAACAAGGGCCTGGTCGCCGCCGTCGTCGGGACGGATGACGCGGCCCTGGGCTTCAACCTGATCGGGGCCCACATCGACTCGCCGCGCCTCGACCTCAAGCCGCTGCCGATCTACGAGGAGAGCGAACTGGTCTTTTTCAAAACGCATTACTACGGCGGGATCAAGAAATACCAGTGGCCGGCTATTCCGCTGGCGGTGCACGGGATCATCTTCCGCGCCGACGGATCCCCTCTGACCGTCCGTATCGGGGAGAACCCCCAGGAGCCGGTCCTGACCATCACGGACCTGTTGCCCCACCTCGGCGCCGAGCAGATGAGCCGCAAGGCGACCGACCTGATCAAGGGCGAGGACCTCAATGTCCTGGCGGCCTCGCTGCCGTTTGCCGACCCGGAGCTGGCCGGCCGGTTCAAACTGGGTCTGCTCCAGCTGCTCCTGGAACGCTACAACCTAAAGGAAAAGGATTTCGTCTCCGCGGAAATCGAGCTGGTTCCGGCCGGCCAGGCCCGCGACGTCGGCCTGGATGCCAGCATGATCGGCGCCTACGGCCAGGATGACCGCGTTTGCGCCTTCACCGCCCTGACCGCCCTGACCAGTCTGGAAACGCCCGCGCGCACGTCGGTCTGCCTGCTCTTCGACAAAGAGGAGATCGGCAGCGAGGGGAACACGGGCGCCCAGTCCCGCGCCTACGAGTATGCCATCCAGGAACTGTTCGTGCGCATAAGTGAGCCGGGCCGCAGCCAGCTCGACTTCGCCCGCATGCTGTCGCGCTGCCAGATGCTGTCCGCCGATGTCAGCGCCGCTTTCGACCCCACCTATGCCTCGGTGTACGACAGCAAGAACGCCAGCTACCTCGGTCACGGCCTGTGCCTGGTCAAGTATGTCGGCGCCCGCGGCAAAAGCGGCACAAGCGATGCCAACGGCGAGTTTTTCAGCAAGATCATCCGCATGTACGATGCCGCGCAGGTTCCGTGGCAGACCGGCGAACTGGGCAAAGTCGACGCCGGCGGCGGCGGCACCGTCGCCGTTTACCTGGCAAGCCTGGGCATGGAAGTGATCGACTGCGGTGTGCCGGTCCTGTCGATGCATTCGCCCTTTGAAGTCACCAGCAAGGCCGATGTCTACTACACCTACGTGGCCTACAAGACGTTTTTTGAGAAAGCCTGATGCCGTCCGCCCCGCAGGCAGAACGCTGTACCTTGTGTCCGCGCGCCTGCGGGGCGGAGCGCACACCGGAGTCGCCGGGTTTTTGCGGCGCCGATGAGCTCTGGCGGGACTTTCGCGTCGCCCGGGTGATGCTGCACCACTGGGAAGAGCCGTTTATCTGCGGCAGCCGGGGCTCCGGCGCCGTGTTTTTTTCAGGTTGCGCCCTGCGCTGTACTTTCTGCCAGAACCTGTCGGTCAGCCAGGGCCGCAGCGGCGACCGGATAAGCCCCCAGGCGCTGGCGGCGGCAACGGTCCCGTTGCTGCAAAACGGGGCGCACAACCTCAACCTGGTCACGCCCAGCCACTACGCCGACCGCGTGCCGGCCTGGCTTGACGCGTTGAAAGCGATGCCGGCCTGGCGGGCGCGGCCGGTGCCGGTCGTCTGGAACTCCGGCGCCTACGAGACGCCCGCGGCGATCGCCGCGCTGGCCGGTTCCGTCGATATCTTTTTGCCGGACATGAAATTCGCGTCACCCACGCTGGCCGGGGATCTGGCCGCTGCCCCGGATTATGCGCCGGTCGCCCTGGCGGCGATCCGGGCGATGCTCCGGCTGCAGCCGGACGCGGTCTTTGCCGCTGACGGCCTGCTGAAACGCGGCGTCGTGATCCGCCACCTGGTTTTGCCCGGGCACTGGCGCGATTCGCTCGAGGTGCTGCGGCTGCTGGCCGCGTTTATCCCGGCCCGGACCCCGTTGTCCCTGATGTGCCAATACACGCCCCAGGAAACGCATCTGCCCGGACACCCGGAGCTGGACCGGCGCTTGANNTGCTCGACGCCGCCCTGGACCTGGGGTTCACGCACATCCTGGGCCAGGACCGCACCTCGGCCAGCGCGGCCTACACGCCAGACTTTGCCGAGCGCCTGCGTCCGGGCCGGTGCTGATTGAGCG
>LSQX01296954.1_pt1 | contig 55335 bp, 40 predicted proteins | sample 654561 | NCBI WGS metagenome assembly LSQX01 (sample SAMN04489861, study PRJNA283612) | anaerobic digester metagenome | isolation source: 4 biogas reactors fed with cattle manure at either 37C or 55C with and... | place: Denmark: Kongens Lyngby | collected 2014 | reverse complement strand
ACGACCCGCTTCTCGCAAGGCAGCGTAGCGGTGGTCTTCAACAACGTGTCCTTCTTCCCCCGCTGGCGCGACGACGGCGTGAACTTCGGCGCCGGCCTCATCCCCTACAACGACAAAAACCCGCAGGCCACGCACCGCAGCACGGCCGGACGCCTGTACGGTTGGGGACACGTCATCCCCGCCGGCACCCCGCCCGAGAAGCATGAGGCCGCCTTCGAGTTCATCAAGTTCCTCACGACGCATCTGGAGGGCGGCTGCCGGGTGCTGAAGTCCCTCGGCCGTCCGTCGCCCCTGCGCGAGTGCACGAACGATCCGGTGTTCTATGACATTAACCCGTACTGGCACGTCGTGGGCGAAGCTCTGAGCAGCGAAGTGCCCTTCCCCATGACGCCGGTCCACCGCGACATCCAGGCCCAGTTCAACAACGCGTACAATCTGGTGATCAACGGCACCATGGCGCCGAGCGCAGCGTTGCAAGAAGCCGGCCGCATCGCCCAGAATATTCTGGACGCGTACTGGGCTGAGAAGGATGCGCGCAGCGGCCGGTAGGATGTTACAGAACGTTCAGCCAACATGTAAAACCACTGCAAAACCAAACCCAAGGCGCGTGGGTCCACCTGGTTCACTCGAGCAGGCTCGGACCCACGCATCCGGGCAGTTCCAAGGAGGCCGCAGGAATGACCGCACACAATGGCCCAAGTGCAGAACGCAGCGTCGACATCTTCATCGCCGGCGGCGGAACGGGTGGCACGGCCGCAGCCCTAGCCGCATGCGCCGCCGGATGCAAAGTGCTCATGGTGGAGCAGACCCGCTGGATCGGCGGCCAGCTCACGTCGCAAGGCGTGTCGTGTCCGGACGAGCACATCTACATCGAAGAATCCGGCGGCACGCGCTCGTACTACGCATTCCGGGAAGCCGTGCGGGACTATTACAAAACGAACTATAAACTCTCCGAGAAAGGCCGCAGCATGAAGCACTTCAACCCGGGCGGCGGCTGGGTAAGTCGCGTCTGCTTCGAGCCGAAGGTCGGCGTGCGCATTCTCACGCAGATGCTGCAGCCTTATCTCGACGCGGGCCTGCTCGAGATCCGCTACCGCACCGTAGTAGACAGCGTGGAGCGGGATGAAGCAGGGCGCATCCGCCTCGTCACCGTTCGCCACCTCGATACCGGCGAGCGCCTTTTGGTCCGGCCCCGCATCGTGCTGGACGCCACCGAGCTCGGCGATGTGATGCCCCTCGCCGGCATTCCGTACCGCAGCGGCATGGAGTCTTTCGCCGAAACGGGTGAGCCGAGCGCGCCGCCCGAGGGCAATCCCGAAGCCGTACAAAGCTTTACCTACACCTTCGCCGTAGAGTACCGTCCGGGCGAACACCACGTCATTCCGAAGCCTCCTGGGTACGAGCAAAATAAGCGTCATTACAGCTTCCGGGGTTACAAAATGTTCAGCAGCGACACCCAGTTCGGCCAGCCCTTCTGGACTTACAGGCGCATCATCGCGGCAGAGCACTTCGACGACCCCGCCTTCCCCAACGACATTGCGATGATCAACTGGGCGAGCAACGACTACACGGGCGGCAACATCATCGATGCGCCGGAAGATCTGGCCCGCCGGCGGCACGAAGAGGCGAAGCAGCTGTCCTTGGGCTTTCTTTACTGGCTGCAGACCGAGGCGCCGCGGGATGACGGCGGCTACGGATATCCCGAGCTGAAACTGCGGCCGGACGTCCTGGGCACCGAAGACGGCCTGTCGCAGTTTCCGTACATCCGGGAGTCCCGCCGGCTGCGCGCCCTGGCCACGCTGCATGAGGAAGACATCGTGGCCCGTTATAACCCCGGTGCCCGTGCCCGCCTTTGGCCCGATGCGGTAGGGATTGGCCTGTACTATTACATCGACGTACACGCCTGCTGTAACACGAACCTGCGGCCGGGCTCCGGTCAGCGGGTAAGGCCCTTCCAGATTCCCCTGCGCACCATGGTGACCGGCAGCGCGCCCAACTTCGTCGCCGCGGCCAAGAACATCGGCACGACGCACATCACGAACGGGGCGGTGCGGCTGCATCCGATCGAGTGGAACATCGGCGAAAGCGCGGGGGCGCTCGCGGCCTTTGCTTTACGGAACGGTGTCGAGCCCGTGGACGTGGCCCGGGATCTCGCTCTGTTGCGCCGGTACCAACTTGCCCTCGTGCGCCGCGGCATTCCGCTCTTTTGGTTTACCGACATCAACCCGGCGCACCCCACCTTCGAGGCCATTCAGTACTTGGGCGTGCGGCGCATCATCGAAGAACCCGAGCTTCCCTTCCGCCCGGACGATCCAATCGACGAGGAAACGGCCCGGCAGTGGAGCGCCAACGCGGGCCTGTGGAGCAAGAAGGAAGGCTTCCTCCTCCCTCCTCCGGCGGACGGTGAGACACGCGCCCGGTACGCACAGAGGCTGTATGAGGCTTTGCTGCAGAAAGAAAACCTCGTCTGAGCACCGGAGGTGGCGAGAATGAGGATCCGGTTCCTTGTGGCGAACAAGCGAATGGCTGGAGCATAACCTTGCCTGCGGGCGACGTGCCGGGCCGAACGTTCTCCGTCCACGTCAGCCGCTCGGGGGAGTTTCAGATCGACAACGGACCGGCTGTGTCGCCCTTGATCTGGTGCTGCGGCGAGGAGCGTATCGAACTGGCGACGGCGTCGGTTGAGCTCGTGGAGGCTCGTGTGGAGGATGCGTCTGGGAAGGGAACGCGCCTTTTCACACGGTGGCGAGGTGCAGTGTGGGAGGCGGACATCGGCTTCACGTGCTACGGCGACCCGGTGGTGATCCGGATTGACGGCAGCCTCGGCACCGCAAGAAGGGTCGACGATCCGGTGCACACTACGCCCCGGCCTTCTACGAGCCGTCCCTGCGCCACTTCCATAACGCCATGATCCGGGAAGGCGCGCCGGTCACGCAGATGCCGCCCTTCACCGCGGGATCGTACCCTCTGACCGGCCGCGCCCCCGGTTACCTATAAGACCCACTGCCCTTGCTCGCCCCACCACAGGTTTGGTTACGAAGTTGGACAACTCGTAAGGACATACCCGGAGAGCATCTATGCGTCCGAGGTACCTGCCGTCGTGGAAACGGGCCTCGACAGCTTTGCGGATGCGGACCTTCGAGATACCGGCGGGAGGACTCATCTTCCGCAACATCGAAACGTTTTGCTGGATCTACCGGCAACGAAAGGAGGCAAGAAAACTCTTCGTCTCGCTCGTTCACGTTGCACAGGTCGTCTTTGCAGCCTCATCTTGCGACAGGAGTGAGATTCTTTGAGGAAACAAAGCAGCCGCGCAATAACTGGAGTCCTTGCACTTGTAATCGTTCTCATGTCTCACGGCGCTCTCGCCCAGGTCCAGATCACGCACATGGTCTATACGGGGCACGGCCAGCCTTGGCAAGAGTACCTCGAAGCGATGGCCGAGGAGTTCAACGCGCGGAACCCACACATCGAAGTTGAGGTGGTGGTAGGCGGCAGCGGATCAGCGTACACGGATAAAGTCGTCTCGATGCTCGCCGGCGGCGTGGCACCGGACATCACGGACTTCAGCGAGGCGACCATGGCGAACCTCATTGAAGAAGGAATTTTTCTGGATCTGCGCCCGTACCTGGAGCGAGATCCGGCAGTGGGCACGGCCGACTTCATTCCGGTCGTCTTCCAGTCCGTAACGGCGCCCGACGGGCAGATCATCGGCCTTCCCTTTGACATTTACCCGACGCTGCCGTTCTATAACATCGATATCCTGAGCGAAGCCGGGCTGCCCATGCCGAACGACCTCTCGCCCGATGAGTGGACGTGGGAGCAGGTCGTCGAGATGGCCAAGAAGGTGACGCGGTTCGACGCCGACGGCGAGGTGCTCCAGTACGGCATCGGTCAGCCCACGTATCGCTGGTGGAATCATGTGGTTCAGGCCGGCGGAAAGCTGTACGACCGTCCAATGCTCGGTTCGATCAGCTACTGGAACACGCCGGAAGTGCTCGAGGGTATTGAATGGGTACGGTCGCTCATGCTCGATCACAAGGTAGCCCCGCCGGACGGCATGTCGGGCGCGAACCGCTACAACTTCGACCACGGACGCTCCGCCTTCACGCTCGGCTGGGGTCCGGGCATGATCGGCCAGTGGCTTAAGGATGCGCCGTTCCGCTACGACGTCGCGCTCCAGCCCTTGGGTCCGGCAAATCGCGGCGCCCAGGTTGCCGTGAACTCGATGCAGATTCTGGCCTCTTCTCGCCATCCGGACGCAGCCTGGGAGTGGGTGAAGTTCGTTGCCGCCGACTTGGACAACGCGCTCAAGTACATCGAGATTACCGGTCGCCTCCCCGCCCTCGTCGCGGTGCAGCCCTACTTCCCCGAATACGCGGGTGACCTGGCACCCAAGCATTGGATCCGCTACTACGAGACCGCCATGGATCCGAACTCGTTCACCACGTACATTCCGAAGATGGCCTCGTCGGTAAACAGCGTGGTCAACCAGCACCTGCGGGCGGTATGGCGCGGCGAACAGGCGGCGTCGGCGGCGCTGCAGCAGATCCACGAGCAGGTATCGGCGATCTTGGCGCAAGGAGATTAGATCCGGAGCAACGTCGCCCCCGCCGACCCGACACCGAAGCGAACGCTCGAGTTGATCCAGAGCCGGAGGAGCCGTCATCCCGCCTCCGGCTCTGCCTTTTCGACCTGCACGCTCTCGACCTTGGGCCGCACGTGGACGAACGAGGGCAAGGCGGCCGGCCAATGGGCAAGCAACGCCCGGGCCTTGGCGCTTCCCGTCCGTTCGACGTGTTGGGCAAGAAGTCCCCGCAGCCTTGCCGCCGCCGGCCCTGCCACCGGCGCGAGGCGCACGAGCTCCGTGTTGGTGCGCTCGGCCAGATCGCCCCCTTCATCGAGGACGAAAAGCTCGCCGCCCGTCATGCCCGCGGCGAGGTTGTAGCCGGTCGGCCCCAGAATCACTACCGTGCCGCCCGTCATGTACTCGCAGCCGTGGTCGCCGACGCCTTCTACCACCGCCGTGCAGCCGCTGTTCCGCACCGCAAACCGCTCACCGGCCCGGCCTGCGGCGAACAGCATCCCGCCCGTCGCGCCGTAAAGCACCGTGTTGCCGATGATGACGTGCTCGTGGGGTGCGTACACGGTTCCTGCGAACGGCCGGATGTCGATCTCGCCGCCTGCCAGGCCCTTCCCCACGTAGTCGTTGGCCTCGCCGATCAGGGTGAAGCGCACCCCCTTGGGCAGGAAGGCGCCGAAGGACTGTCCGGCCGAGCCGCGGAATACTGCGTGAAAACTGCCCTTCGTGAGCCCGGCCGCACCGAACTTCCGGGCGATGGCGTAGGCCAGCGTCGCGCCCACCGCCCGGTCGGCAGTGTCGATGGGCAGCTCCACCTTTACATTCCGCCCTTCCGCAATGGCCGGCTCCGCCCGGGCAATGAGCTCCGCGTCGTGTTCCCGCATGCCCGGCTCCCTGCGGCGCGCCGGCAGCCTGCGCCGCGGGCGCTGCTCGCAGCCGGGAGGTATGCCCAGAAGCGGCGTCAGATCGAGCCGCTCGTAGGCCGGGTGCCCGCTGCGCAGCTGCCGCAAAAGGTCCGTGCGGCCGATCACTTCGCCGAGCGTACCGTAACCGAGTTCGGCCAAGATCTCGCGCACGTCCTCCGCCACGTGCAGCATGAACTCGGTCACGTTCTCCGGCCGGCCTACGAACTTGCGCCGCAGCTCGGGTCGTTGCGATGCGACGCCGACGGGACAGTTGTTCGTGTGGCACACCCGGGCCATGACGCAGCCTTCGGAGATCATGGCCGCCGTTCCGAAGGAGTACTCGTCGGCCCCGAGCAGAGCGGCGATCACGATGTCGCGCCCCGTCTTCAATCCGCCGTCCACCCGCAGGCCCACCCGGTGGCGCAGGTTGTTGGCGAGCAGGGCCTGCTGCGTTTCGGCCAGGCCGATCTCCCAGGGCAGCCCGGCGTTCTTGATGGAGTTGAGCGGCGAGGCCCCGGTGCCGCCTGCGTGCCCGCTGATCACGATGATATCGGCGCCCCCCTTGGCCACGCCCGCGGCGATCGTGCCGACTCCCGTCTGGGCCACCAACTTGACGGAAATCTCCGCCTGCGGGTTGGCGGCTTTCAGGTCGTAGATCAGCTGGGCCAAGTCCTCGATCGAATAGATATCGTGGTGCGGCGGCGGCGAGATGAGTGCGATTCCCGGGACCGTGTTGCGGAGCCGGGCGATGAGGGGCGTGACTTTATCCGCCGGAATCTGGCCACCCTCCCCCGGCTTCGACCCTTGGGCGATCTTGATCTGGATCTCCGCCGCCGACGCCAGATACGCCGGGGTGACACCGAAACGTCCCGAAGCCACCTGTTTCACGGCGCTGTTGCGTTCGGTGCCGAAGCGGGACGGGTCCTCGCCGCCCTCGCCCGAGCCGGAGCGCGCCCCGATCCGGTTCATCGCGATGGCGAGCGTCTCGTGGGCCTCCGGCGAAAGGGCGCCCAGCGACATCTGCGCCGTGGAAAAGCGCCGCACGATCGACGCCGCCGGTTCCACTTGCTCGAGCGGGATGGGCGAACGGTCGCTGCGGAAGGCCAGAGCCGACCGGAGCTGGCTGGGCTGAGCGTTCACCAGGCGCGTCCATTCTTTGTAGGCGCGGCGGCGGGCTGCCGGATCGGTGCGCAGCGGATCCTCGCCCAGGCCGACCGCCTCGTGCAGCTTCTTGGCCGTCTCGGGCGTGAAGTCGTGGTGCTCGCCCCCTTTGCGCGGCTTGAAGAAACCGTACGTCTCGAGCTTTCCGGGGGTGGGGTATGCCTTTGCGTGCCACGCCAGGACAATCTGCGCGATCTGGGCGAAGCCGCTCCCCCGCACCGCCGACGGCGTCCCCGGAAAGCACAGGTCGATGATCTCGCCGTCGAGCCCCACGGCCTCGAACACTTGAGCCCCCGTGTAGCTGTCGAGCGTCGAGATGCCCATCCGGGACATCACTTTGAGCAGGCCGTCCTCGGCAGCCTTGCGGTAGCGCTGAAGGGCAACGGCGGGAGTGAGGCCGGGTTCTTTGAAGCGCATAGCGGCGACCGATTCGAGGGCCAGGTACGGATACACCGCCGCCGCGCCGTAGCCCAGCAGCGCGGCGATATGGTGGACTTCCCGCGGCTCGCCGCTTTCTACGATGAGGGAAGCCTGCATCCGCTTGCCGGCACGGATCAGGTGATGGTGCACGGCCCCGACCGCCATCAGCGCGGGAATCGGGGCATGGGCGGCGTCGACGCTGCGGTCCGAGAGGACGAGCAAGGCCGCCCCCCGGTCGACGGCGTCTTCGGCCTCCTGTTGCAGCCGCACGATCGCCCGCACGAGCTCGCCGGGGCCGCCCGCTACCGGAAACACTGCATCGAGCCGCACGAGCTTGAACCGGTCGTCCTGCCCGGCGAGTTGCTCCAAGGCCGCCATGTCGCCTGGAAGCAGCACCGGGCCTTCGAGTTCGACGAGCGCTGCCGCCTCGGGCCGTTCCGCCAGCAGGTTGTCGCGGGCGCCGAGCAGCACACGCAGCGAGAAGACGAGCCGCTCCCGCAAATGGTCTATGGGCGGGTTCGTCACCTCGGCGAAGCGCTGTTTGAAGTAGTGATACAGAGGCCGTGGCTGACTCGAAAGGACCGCCAGCGCCGTGTCGTCTCCCATCGAGCCGGTGGGCTCCTTTCCGTCCACGGCCATCGGACGCAAGATGACGACGAGTTCCTCGGACGAGTAGCCGAAGGCGAGCTGCCTGCGGGTGAGGTGCTCCTCGTCGGGCTCCGCGGCAGGCTCCCCGGAACGCCCCGCGGCCGGCCGGGGCGGTGCCGCCTCGGGTGCTGCCTCCGCTGACACCGGCGCTGCCGCCGCCCTGCGCAACACCACCGCCTGCTGTTGCACCCATTCTCCGTAGGGCCGCCGGGTGCTGATCTCCGCCTTGATCTCGCCGTTATGCAGAAAGCGGCCCTCCTCCACGTCGACGGCGATCATCTGGCCCGGTCCCAGCTTGCCGCGCTCGACGACCGTCCGGGGATCGACCGGGACCATCCCCGCCTCCGATCCGGCTACGACGAGGCCGTCGCCGGTGCGCAGGTACCGCAGGGGCCGCAGGCCGTTGCGGTCGAGGGCCGCGCCTACCCACCTCCCGTCGGAAAAGGCGATGGCGGCCGGGCCGTCCCAAGGTTCCATGAGGGCGGAGTGGTACCGGTAGAAGGCCCGCACGGCGGCATCCTGCCCGCTCACGCCCTCCCACGCTTCCGGCACGAGCATCATCACGGCATGCCGCACGTCGCGCCCGGCCAAGGTGAGCAGTTCTAGCGCGTTGTCGAGCATGCCCGAGTCGCTGCCGCCGCGTTCCAATACCGGCCGCAGGTCGACGTCGCCCAGCGCTTCGCACCGCAGAGCCGCTTCCCGGGCCGCCATCCAGCGAGCGTTGCCCAGGATGGTGTTGATCTCGCCGTTGTGGGCCAGCAGGCGGAACGGCTGCGCGCGCCGCCACGTCGGTGTCGTGTTCGTGCTGTAACGCTGGTGGAATACGGCAAAGGCGGTACGAAAGTCGGGGTCCGTCAGATCGGGATAAAAGGCGTCGACTTGGTCCGCCATGAGAAGTCCCTTATATACCACCGTGCGGCCCGAAAGCGAAACTGCATAAGCGTCGAGGCCGGCCACGTCCCATGCCCGGAGGATCCGCCGGCGCAGACGGTACAGGCGCCGCTCGAAGGCCAGACCGTCGTCACGGGCCGGGCGGCGCAGGAAAAGCTGCCAGATGTCGGGTCGCGTCTTGGCCGCATATTCGCCCAGGGCTTCGGGACGTACCGGCACCGGCCGCCATGCCAGCACCTCGACTCCTTCTGCGGACGCTCCCTGCTCCACCGTGGCCTGAAGCTGCGCCTTTGCCTCGGCTGCCTGGGAAACGAAGAACACGCCTACGCCGACGTCCCCCTTCTCGAGCGGTGCGTTGCAGCCGAGCTCGCGCAACACCCGCTCAAAGAACTTGTGCGGGATTTGCGTCATGACGCCGGCGCCGTCTCCGGTGGCACGGTCCGCCGCCACCCCTCCCCGGTGGACAAGCCGCTTGAGCGCTGCGATGGCCATGGGCAGCACGCGTGCGTCGTCGCCGTGGGTTTGCGCGATGAAACCGACGCCGCAGGCGTCCCGCTCGGCTTGTGCAGGGTCGTACAAAAGGCGAGTTCTCTTCGGTGTGTGTGGCGTGCGTGGCATGGAAAGGTCTCCTCTCACAAGGTGCCGCCGTTGCCGGGCCATCTCCTCCGGGCGCCGGATCCCGGTGACCGCTGCCCGGGCGGAGTATATAAATTCGCCTTTTCCGCCGTTTACGGAATACAAATTCACACGGCGATGCAACGGTGTGTGAGAGCATTGTAGAGGGTCAGGCCCTTTACTGCAACTACGGGCGCTCATGTATACAGGTATACATATTCGTTTCCCCCTTGCGCGCGACGGGGTGCGGGATTTATCATGAACCGTAAAATTCGCGGAGGCATAAGGACCGGCCGGCCGTCCCTGCATCCCGAAAGCACGCGCGGACCAAGCGCCGTGCACACCGCCCACGTCGTCCGCGGGCGGACCCTCTATCCAACGTAAGGAGTGTCACCCATGGCCACTATGAGCAAGAACGACATTCTCGAACTCGCCTCCGAACGCAATGTGAAGTTCGTCCGTCTCCAGTTCACCGACGTTCTGGGGATCCTGAAGAACGTGGCCATCCCGATCGGACAGCTCGAGCGCGCCCTCGACGGCGAGATCATGTTCGACGGCTCGTCCATCGCAGGCTTTACACGCATCGAGGAGTCCGACATGTACCTGCGGCCGGACTACGATACGTTCGCCATCTTTCCGTGGCGGACGCGGGAAAACGGTACGACGGCGCGGCTTATCTGCGACGTCTACTTGCCGAGCGGCGATCCTTTCCCGGGCGACCCGCGCTACGTGCTCAAGCGGGTCCTCGCCGAGGCGGCCGCCCTGGGGTACACGGTCAACGCGGGTCCGGAGGCCGAGTTCTTCCTGTTCCGGCGAGACTCCGAAGGGCGCGCCACGACCGTGACCCACGATGAAGGCGGCTACTTCGACCTGGGACCTGCCGAGCGCGGCGAGGACGTGCGCCGCGACATCGTCATGGCTTTGGACGAGATGGGCTTTGACGTAGAGGCGTCCCATCACGAGGTGGCTATGGGACAGCACGAGATCGACTTCCGCTACGACGACGCCCTGCGCACGGCAGACCGCGTGACCACCTTCAAGTTCGTGACCCGTGCGATCGCCCATCTCCACAACCTGCATGCGACGTTTATGCCGAAGCCCATCTTCGGCATAAACGGATCGGGCATGCACACGCACCTGAGCCTGACGAAGGACGGCGAGAACGCGTTTTCCGACCCCGCCGGCGAGCACGGCCTCAGCGAGACGGCCCTGCAGTTCATCGCCGGACTGTTGGAGCACGCCCGGGGGTTTACGGCCGTCACGAACCCCCTCGTCAACTCGTACAAGCGCCTGGTGCCGGGGTACGAGGCGCCCGTGTACGTAGCGTGGTCGGCCTCGAACCGCAGCGCCTTGATCCGGGTGCCGGCGGCGAGGGGCAACGGCACCCGCGTAGAGCTGCGCTCTCCGGATCCTTCGTGCAACGCTTATCTGGCCTTCGCCGCGATGGCCGCCGCCGGGCTCGACGGCATCAAGAGGAAACTCACGCCCCCGCCCTCCATGCCCAAGAACATCTACCATATGACGGCCGAGGAACGTGAGCTGCACGACATTCGCAGCTTGCCCGGCACCTTAGAGGAGGCGATCGCCTGCTTCATCGAAGATAAGGTCATCGTAGACGCCTTGGGACCCCACGTGGTGCAGAGCTTCCTGGAGGCGAAAGAGGCGGAGTGCCGGGCCTTCCGCACCCAGGTGCACCAGTGGGAAGTCGAGACGTACCTGGGCAAGTATTAGGGCGGACGAAGGGGTGCCCGGGGTGTCGTTCCGGCATGCCCCGGGCCTTCCCCGTTTCGGCCGCCGGATCGGTCGACCGGAGGGCGGGCCATGCGTTTTGCCAAATTACACGGCCTTGGAAACAGCTACGTGTATATCGATCTCGTGACGCAAGCAGCGCCCGAGCTCGACTGGCCCAAAGTCGCGCGCCGGGTGAGCGACAAGGGGTTCGGCATCGGATCGGACGGCCTGATCCTGCTCTTGCCGTCCGAACGCGCCGACGTGCGGATGCGGATGTTCAACGCCGACGGCAGCGAGGGAGAGATGTGCGGCAACGGGATCCGGTGCCTCGCCCGCTTTGCGGATGATCTGGGCCTGGTGGAGGGAGACCGCCTGCGGGTCGAGACCTTGGCCGGCGTGCTGGACCTGGAGCTCCGGCGCAGCGGCGGCGTAGTGACCGCGGTGCGGGTCGACATGGGCCGGCCCCGGCTGAAAAGGTCCGAGATCCCGATGCGGGGCGACCCGGGTGATGAGCCTGTACTTGCCGAGGAGCTCGTGGTCGCGGGCCGGACGCATGAGGTGACGGCTGTCTCCATGGGACCTCCTCACTGCGTCCTGTTCGTGGACGATGTAGACGCGGCGCCCGTGCAAAGCCTCGGACCGGAAATCGAATCCCACCCCGCTTTTCCGAACCGCACCAACGTGGATTTCGTGACGGTGGTCGACGGGGCGAACCTCCGCATGCGGGTGTGGGAGCGGGGCAGCGGCGAGACCCAGGCCTGCGGTACCGGGGCGTGCGCCTCCGTCGTCGCCGCGGCGCTGCTCGGCAAGACGGGGCGGCGCGTTACGGTGCATATGCCCGGTGGGCAGCTTGAGATCGAGTGGGCGCCCGACGGTCACGTGCACATGCTGGGACCGTGCGAGCTAGTATGCCGGGGCACGCTGAGCGACGAATGGCTGGCGTCACTGGGAAGGAGCGGCTAACGAAAAATGGATGATGCCTTCACGCGCGCTCTGCTCGCGGAGCGGATCGGCGGCGCACGGTTCGGGCAGGACGCGGGCTCATACAAGTTCGCGAGGATCAAGACCGCGATCGAGGCGGCGAGGCGGGCCAATCCGGACGTGGAACTGATCGATATGGGCGTGGGCGAACCCGACCAGCCGGCCGACGCCGCCGTCGTTGCGGAGCTAGCCGCGCAGGCGGGCCGGCCTGAGAACCGGTTCTACGCGGACAACGGCATCATGCCCTTCCGGGAAGCCGCCGCGCGCTATATGGCCGACGTGTACGGCGTGAAGGACCTCGACCCCGGCAGCGAGATCTGTCCGAGCATCGGATCGAAGCCCGCCTTTGCCCTTCTCCCGCTGGCCTTCATCAACCCGGGCGATGTTACGGTGACTACCGCACCCGGCTATCCTGTGCTCGCGACCCATACCGGATACCTGGGCGGCGAGGTGGTACGGCTGCCCCTCTTGCCGGAAAACGACTTCCTGCCCGATCTTGAGTCCCTTCCTGCCGCCGTGCGCCGCCGGGCAAAGCTCCTTTACTTGAACTACCCGAACAATCCGACCGGTGCGGTAGCAAACAGGGACTTTTTCGCCAGGGTCGTAGAGTTCGCACGGCGCCACCGGATTCTCGTCGTCCACGATGCCGCCTACGGTGCCTTAGTATTCGACGGCGAGCGGCCCCTGAGCATCCTATCGGTCGACGGGGCGAAAGAAGTGGCCGTGGAAGTCCACTCGTTGTCGAAGGCGTTCAACATGACCGGATGGCGCCTCGGCTGGGTGTGCGGCAACGAACTGGCGGTGCGGGCCTTCGCCGAGGTAAAGGACAACACCGACTCGGGACAGTTCCGGGCGATCCAGTGGGCCGGCATCGAGGCGATGCGCCGGCCCCAGATCACCCGGGAGGCCTGCGCGCGCTACAGCCGGCGCATGGATCTGCTCGCCGATGCGCTGCGGTCCGCCGGATTTCCGGTGCGCAAGTCGCGGGGAACCTTCTATCTATATGTGCCGGCGCCGGCAGGCACCGTGCAAGGCGTACGCTTCGCGTCCGCCGAGGCGTTCTCCTGGTGGCTCATATCCGAGAAGCTGATCGCGACCGTGCCTTGGGACGACGCCGGGGCGTACGTCCGCTTCTCCGTGACGTTCGAAGCCGCAAACGAGGCCGAGGAGCGCAGGGTCGTGGGCGAGCTCAAGGCGCGGCTCATGCAGACGGAGTTCGTGTTTGCGTGAGCGATACGAAACGACGCTGCGGGAACGGACGAGAACGCAACGCCGTGGCCACCAGGGGGCTCCCGGGAGCCAGGCGGTTCACACGGGTTCCGCAGGCGAAGCGCTCCCCTCGCCCGACCGCTCCGCCTGGCCCGCCACGCGCCGGCCGAGGGCCTGCAGCAGTTGGTCGGCGTTCGACTCTACGGCCTTGATGAGCACCGGATTCAAGAGCGCGGCCAGCATCGGGATGCCGAGCTCAAACTCGACGGAAAGTACGACGCGCACGCCGTCGTCCGTATCTTCGAAGCGCCATTCACCTTTGAACTCGGCCAAATCCCCGCTCAGTTGCCGGTACCGGATGACCCGGGCGGCATCGTCGAACTCGTCCCGTTCGGTCCAGCGAAACGCCCGTCCCATGACCGCCACGTCCCAGGCAGTGACGGTGTACCCTTCGCCGCGCTCTTTCACGGTGACGGAACGTACGTCGGGCATATGGCCTGCATAAGCGGGAAAGTCCTTCGCCAACTCGTACACTTCGTCCACGGCACCTCGAACCACCATACTGCGCTCCACGTACGGCATGCCGATTCCTCCCTCCAGGGCCTCCGCCGCTCACCCCAGCACCTGCCGCGCCGCTGCCAACGCCTCGCGCATCCGCTCGAGCACCGTGTCGATCTGCCGGCGCGTGATCACAAGGGGTGGCTCAAGGCGCATGACGAGGGGGTTGTTGAGCGTGAATGCCGTGAGGACGCCTTTGGCCAGCAGCTCCGCCATCACGAAGCCGGCCTGCCCGTCCCGGGCGAAGGTGATCCCGATCATGAGGCCTCTGCCTCGCACCTCGTGCACCACGTCGGGAAACTCCCGCGCCAAGCCCCGCAGCTCGGCCAGGAAATACGCACCCTCCCGGGCGGAGCGTTCGACCAGCTGCTCCTCCTGCAGCACGCGGATGGTCGCCAAGGCCGCCTCGAAGCTGATCAGGCTCTCCACCGTCGTCGTGTGCAGGTAGGGCTCTTCGATGAGGGGCCGCCACGCCCGCTCCGTTCCGACGAAGGCGCCGAGCGGAAAGATGCCGCCGCCCAAGGCCTTGGCCAAGGTCATGATGTCTGGAGCTACGGCGTCGTGCTCGCAGCCGAACATGTACCCCGTGCGCCCGAAGCCCGTCTGCACCTCGTCGACCACGAGCAACGCCCCCACTTCGTCGCAGCGCTGCCGCACGGCCCGCAGGTACCCGTCCGGAGGCACGATGATGCCCGCCTCGCCTTGCACCGGCTCGACGATGAAGGCGGCCGTCTCCTCGTCGATGGCGGCACGGGCGGCGGCCTCGTCTCCGTACGGTACGTGCTCGAACCTCGGCACGAGGGGCTCGAAGGGCTCCCGGTACGACCGCTTGCCCGTGGCGCTCAGCGCCCCGTACGTCTTGCCGTGGAAGCCGCCTTGCGTGGAGACGATCTTCTTGCGCCCCGTCGCGGCCCTGGCGAGCTTCAGCGCTCCTTCCACCGCCGCCGCACCGCTATGGACCGGAAACGTATACTGCAACTCCCCCGGAGTGATTGCGGCCAAGACCTCGGCCAGTTGCGCCAGGGGTGCGGCGAGGAGCACCCGGGTCGAAATCGGGATCCGGGCCAAGGCTTTCGTCACGGCCTCAAGCACCTTAGGATGCCGATGGCCTACGTTAAACGTGCCGAAGCCGCCTAGACAGTCGATGAACTCCCTGCCCCGGGCAGTGCGGACCACGGCGCCTTCTGCTTCCCATTCGATGTCGTCGGTTCCCATGAGCCGGGCAAGGCGCGCCCGGGAGGGATTGACGTATTTCTCGTACGCCTCCACCACCGCGGCCGCATGCGCCGTCACCTGAGCCCGATCAAGGTATTCCTTCACGCTCGTCCCTCCCCGGCGCAAGGTTTCCGACTGCGCCCGACCCGCTCCTGAAGGGAACGCACCTGCCAGCCGCCACCCTGCCGCCAAGCCGCGATCGCCTGCGCCGCAAGGTGTGCGCCGAAGCCGGTCGTAAAGAGGGGCACGTTCAGCTGCACCGCAAGCTCCCGCAAAGCCCTCCCCTGGGGCGGCGTCCGGCCCGGGTCGGGCAGGCTCAAGAGCATCTGCACGTCGCCCTGCGCCATGGCGCGCCCCGCCGCGGCTTCATCGAGCGGCCCCGCTGCCACGCCGTTCCGGCGCAGGAACGCGGCCGTCGGCCCGTCCGCCCGCAAGGCAAAGCCTAACGCCGCCAGCTCCCGGGCCGCCGAGAGCACCGACGGCCTCCGCCGCGGCCCGGCCTGCACGTACACGGTGCCGCCGCCCGGCAGCTGCGCCCCTGCCGCAGCCTGCGCCTTCCAGTACGCCGTCGGCAGATCGTCGCCCCAGGCCATCACCTCGCCCGTCGAGCGCATTTCCGGCCCGAGCAGCGGATCGACCCCCGCCAGCTTCCCGAAAGGAAACACCGCCTCTTTCACCGCCACCTCGCGGGGCTCGGGGAGGCGCTCGGGCAAGTCGAGCTTGGCGCCCAGCATCACCTCGGTTGCGACCCGGGCCAAAGGGACGCCCACGGCCTTGCTCACGAAGGGCACCGTGCGCGAGGCCCGGGGATTCACCTCGAGCACGTACAGATCGTCACCCGTCCAGGCAAACTGCACGTTCATCAAGCCCACGACGTGCAGCGCCCGGGCGAGAAGCTGCACCTGGCGCACCACCTCGTCCGCCACGGGCGCCGGCAGGCGCGTAGCGGGCAGCGAACACGCACTGTCGCCGGAATGCACACCGGCCTCCTCCACGTGCTCCAGGATGCCGCCGACGCACACCCGCTGGCCGTCGCTCACCGCGTCCACGTCGAGCTCGAGGGCGCCCCCAAGGTACTTATCGATCAAGACGGGCTGCGTGGGGTCGACGGCGAGCGCGGCCCGCACGTAGCGGTCGAGACCGCCTTCGTCGTATACGATCTCCATGGCCCGCCCACCCAGCACGTACGACGGCCGCACGAGGACGGGATACCCGAGGGCCTGCGCCGCGGCCCGGGCCTCTGCGAGCGAACGCACCGTGACGCCCGGCGGCTGTTTGAGCCCGAGGGCGCCCAGGAGCCGCTGGAACGCATTCCGGTCCTCGGCCAGGTGGATCGCCTCGGGCGACGTGCCCAGAATCGGCACCCCCTCCTTCTCGAGGGCGCGGGCGAGGAGGAGCGGTGTCTGGCCGCCGAACTGCACGATGACGCCGACGGGCCTCTCCACCCGCACCACGTGCAGTACGTCTTCTAAAGTGAGCGGTTCGAAGTAGAGCCGGTCGGAGATGTCGTAATCGGTGCTCACGGTTTCCGGGTTGCAGTTGACCATCGCCACGGCGAAGCCCATCGCCCGCGCGGCCATTGCCGCCTGTACGCAGCAGTAGTCGAACTCGATGCCCTGGCCGATGCGGTTCGGCCCGCCGCCCAAGATGACCACGCTCGGCCGCTCGTCCCGGCGCGCTTCCGTCTCCCGCTCGTACGTCGAATAGAAATAAGGTGTGTGCGCCTCAAACTCGCCGGCGCACGTATCGACGAGTTTATACGCCGGTTCCACGCCCCACGCGGCCCGGGCATTGCGCACCGAAGCTTCCGGCACGCCGAGGGCTTGGGCGATGCGTGCGTCCGAAAAGCCCCGGCGCTTCGCCTGCAGCAAAGCCTCGGGCGCAAAGCAGGTAGCAAGACCCGCCTCCGCCCGCACCAGGTCCGCGATCTGGGCCACAAACCACGGATCGATGCCCGTCGCCGCGCAGATCTCCTCTTCCGCAAGGCCCAGGCGCAGCGCGCTCACTACGGCGGCCAGGCGACCGGGCGCCGGCACCTTCAGCGCACGCCGCACGTCGCCCGCGGCCGGCTGTCCCTCCAAGCCGCTTAGCCCCGTCCAGCCGATCTCGAGCGACCGCAGAGCCTTCTGCAGTGCCTCTTTGAAGGTGCGCCCGATGGCCATGACCTCGCCCACCGCCTTCATTTGCGTGCCGAGGGCCGGCTCAGCCTCCGGAAACTTGGCGAAATCAAAGCGCGGCACTTTGACGACGCAGTAATCGACGGCGGGCTCGAACGAGGCCGGGGTACTCTGCGTGATATCGTTCGGAATCTCGTCGAGCGTATACCCGACGGCCACCAGCGCGGCCACCTTGGCGATCGGGTAGCCGGTCGCCTTCGACGCCAGGGCCGAAGAGCGGGACACCCGGGGATTCATCTCGACGACCACCATGCGGCCCGTGCGGGGTTCGACGGCAAACTGCACGTTCGCGCCGCCCGTCTCAACACCGACGGCCCGTATGCACGTGAGGGCGGCGTTGCGCATGGCTTGATATTCCCGGTCCGTAAGGGTCTGGCAAGGCGCCACCGTAATGCTGTCGCCCGTGTGCACGCCCATCGGATCGAGATTTTCGATGGAACAGACGATGACCGCGTTGCCGGCTTTGTCGTGCATGACCTCGAGCTCAAACTCTTTCCAGCCGAGAGCCGATTCTTCCACGAGCACGGTGCGGACGGGACTTGCCGCGAGCCCGCTGCGGACGATGCGCACGAGCTCCGCGTGATTGTAAGCCACGCCGCCCCCGCTGCCGCCCAGGGTAAACGAGGGCCGCACGATGACGGGGTAGCCGGCTTCCCGGGCAAAGGCCTCGGCCTCCTCCAGCGACGACGCCAGGACGGAGCGCAGCACGTCGAGGCCGGCTGCCTGCATCGTTTCCCGGAAGATCAACCTGTCTTCGGCCCGCGCGATGACTTCGGCCGACGCCCCCACGAGTTCCACCCCGAAGCGTGTCAAGACGCCGGTGCGGGCCAGCTCGGCGGCCACATTCAGTCCCGTCTGCCCGCCCATCGTGGGCAGCAGCGCGTCGGGGCGCTCCCTGGCGATGACCGCGGCCACGGCCTCGGGGGTGAGCGGTTCGATGTACGTCGCGTCGGCGAGGTCCGGGTCCGTCATGATGGTCGCCGGGTTGCTGTTTACGAGGATCACCCGGTACCCCTCACGCCGCAGCGCCTTGCACGCCTGGGAGCCCGCGTAGTCGAACTCACAGGCCTGGCCGATGACGATGGGTCCCGATCCGATGACGAGAATGCTCCGAATGTCGGTCCGCTTCGGCATTAAGCACCTATCCTCTCGAGAAACCGGGCGAAGTGGCAGCGAGCGTCGTGGGGACCGGGGCCGGCTTCGGGATGGTACTGGAACGAATAGGCACGCAGGTCGGGAAAGGCCAGGCCCTCCACCGTGCCGTCGTAGAGGCTGCGGTGGGTGACGACGCCCCTGACCTCCCTCTCCGGCCGCCGCACGGTGAAGGCATCGGCGTTTCCGGGCGTCGCCACTGCAAAACCGTGGTTTTGGCTCGTGACCTCGACTTTACCCGTGGCCAGGTCCTGCACCGGGTGGTTTGTGCCGTGGTGCCCGAACTTGAGCTTGTAAACTTCGAGCCCCGCGGCGAGGGCGAGGATTTCATGGCCCAGGCAGATTCCCAACATGGGCACCTTGCCGAGCAGGGCGCCGGCGGTCTCGGCCACATACGAGAGGCTCCTGGGATCGCCCGGGCCGTTGGAGAGCACGAGGGCGTCGGGCTGTAAGGCGCGGACTGCGTCTGCGGGGGTCGACGCAGGCAACACCGTCACCCGGCAGCCAAGGCCTGCGAGGGTAGCGAGGATGCTCGCCTTGACGCCGCAATCGAGGACTGCAACGTGGCAGCGGGTTCCGCGGGCGTATTCGTAAGGCTGCGGGCAGCTTACCGTCCGGACGAGGTCTTGTCCCACGACGCCGGGTGCGGCGGCCGCTTTGCGGGCCAGGGCATCCAAGTCGCCGCCACGGGTCGTGACGACTCCTTTCAGCGCCCCGTGCCGCCGCAGGTGGCGCACAAGGGCCCGGGTGTCCACCTGGTGCACGCCGAGCACCCCCGAACCCTCCAGCCAGGCTGCGAGGCTCATCGTAGCCCGTCGGTTGGAAGGGTGCGGCACGTACTCACGCACGATGAGGGCACTCGGCGCGATCCGCACGGATTCGACGTCTTCGGGGTTTACGCCGTAGCTGCCGATGAGCGGGTACGCAAACACCACGACTTGACCGGTATACGAGGGATCGGTGAGGACTTCCTGGTATCCCGTGAGCGCGGTGTTGAATACGACTTCGCCGTAAACCTCGCCGTCTCCGACGAACGCTTCGCCTTCGACGTGAAATCCGTCTTCGAGTACGATGTAGGCCTGCACAGCATCCCGCCTCGCTTCCGCCGAACATGGCGCCCGGCCCGGGAGGTATATTTATTCAGGTCGTGGTAGTTTTTTATACCACAACCCGCGGGCCGGCGCAATAAAAAATGTTGAGACGAACTGGTTGACAGCGTATCATGGGTCCCTTATAATGGCGCCAATACTGTGGATGAACATTCAACGTACCCGAGCAGAGACCAGACGAGACGAGCTGAGACGAGACGAGATGCGCCGCGAACCCCGCGCACCTCCTCTCGATCGACCGTCCGCTCAAGAGGAGGCTTTTTCATGCTGGTATTGATCGACAACTACGACTCCTTCACGTACAACCTCGTGCAGGCCTTCGGCGAACTCGGCGCCCGGATGACCGTTTTCCGCAACGACGAAATCGAGCCGCCCGCGCTCGAGGAACTCGCGCCGAGCGGCATCGTCATCTCGCCCGGACCCGGTACCCCCGACGAAGCCGGCATATCCAAAGACGTTGTCCGCCGCTTCGCCGGGCGCGTCCCCATCCTCGGCGTTTGCCTAGGGCATCAGTGCATCGCCGAGGTGTTCGGCAGCCGGGTGGTACAAGCGGGGCGGATCTTGCACGGCAAAACGTCCCCCGTGCACCACGACGGCTCGTCCCTCTTCCACGGCGTCCCGTCCCCCTTCACTGCGACCCGCTACCATTCCCTTGTCGTCGATCCTTCCGCCCTCTCGCCCGATCTGGCCGTCACGGCTTGGACCGCGGAAGGCGAGATCATGGGCATTCGCCACCGGGCATACGATGTCGAGGGCGTGCAGTTCCATCCGGAATCGATCCTGACGACGTACGGCCCCGTGCTCCTGGCCAACTTTCTGCGGCGCACGGGAGCGGCGGTACCCCAGGCTGCGCTGCGGCCCCGCCTGCCCGTGGAGAGGGTCGGGACGGCCTCCTAGTTTGCCGGGACCTTTTCGTCACGCTCGAGCGGCCCCACGATTATACTGTCGTGTACCGTCTACGGCTCGCGGCTCACCGGCCCGCGTCCCTTCGTGCCGCACGGGTCCGGATGACGCCCGCCTGGACCGGAGGTGTGCCTTGGCATGTGTGGAATTGCCGGCTGGGTCGATTTTCGCGGTTCCGTGCGCACGCAGGCGGCCACGGCGGAGGCGATGGGCGAAACGCTGTCGTGCCGCGGTCCGGATGCTTCCGGGTCGTTCTTTTCCGATTGCGCCGCCTTGGTCCATCGCCGCCTGGCCGTGGTCGATCCCGCGGGCGGAACGCAGCCCATGGTGCGCAGTCCGGCGGGCAACACTTTCGCCGTCACCTACAACGGTGAACTTTACAACGCCCCCGAGCTGCGTTCGGAACTTGAAACCCGGGGCTGGCATTTCCAGACGCATTCCGACACCGAAGTGCTGCTCCTCGCGTACATCCAATGGGGGCCCGACTGCCTCGAGCGCCTCAACGGGATCTTCGCTTTCGCCATTTGGAACGAGGCGGAGAGGACCTTGTTCTTGGCAAGAGACCGCCTAGGCGTAAAGCCGCTCTTCTATGCCGACCCGGGCGACGGCTTTCTCTTCGGCTCCGAACCCAAGGCGCTCCTGGCCCACCCGCGTGTACGGCCCGTCGTGGACGCGGAGGGCCTCGCGGAGATCTTCGCCCTGGGACCCGCCCGCACCCCCGGCCACGGCGTCTATAAACAGCTGCGCGAGGTGAAACCGGGATGGTGCCTGACAGTCTCACCGAACGGCGTCTCCCACCGGCGCTATTGGCAACTGGAGAGCCGCCCCCACGAAGATGACTTCCCGGCTACCGTGGCGCGGGTGCGCGAGCTCCTCGCCGACGCCGTGCAGCGCCAGCTTGTCGCCGACGTTCCGGTCTGCACGCTGCTTTCGGGCGGACTCGACTCCAGCGCGATCACGGCGTTCGCTGCTCAGGCCTTCGCACGGGAAGGAAAAGGGCCCCTCAATACCTACTCCGTCGATTACGCAGGGAACGCGCGCCATTTCCAGCCGAACAGCTTCCAGCCGGAGGCCGACGCCCGCTACATCCAGCTCGTCGCGCAGCAGTTCGGCACGGTCCATCGTGATGTGGTGATCGAAGGCGGACAGCTCGCGGCGGCCCTGCCCGCGGCGGTGCGGGCCCGTGACCTGCCCGGCATGGCCGACATCGACGCTTCGCTGTATCTGTTCTGCCGGGAGATCCGGAAGCACGCGACGGTGGCCCTCTCCGGCGAGTGTGCGGACGAAATCTTCGGCGGCTATCCCTGGTTCCACCGGGAGGAGCTGTTGGCCGCCGAAACGTTCCCCTGGTCGCGCGCACTGCACCTGCGCACCGCCTTGCTCGCTCCGTGGCTCCGCGACCTCCTCCGCCCCGCGGAATATGCCGCGCAGCGCTACCGGGAGAGCCTGGCCGAGGTGCCCCGCCTGCCGGACGAGCCGCCCCGCGCACGCCGCTTGCGCGAGATCGCCTACCTGAACATCACGTGGTTCATGGCGACCCTGTTGAACCGCAAGGACCGCATGAGCATGGCCACGGGCCTCGAGGTGCGGGTTCCCTTCGCCGACCACCGGTTGGTCGAGTATGTGTGGAACGTGCCGTGGGAAATGAAAGCGTGCGACGGCCGGCCGAAAGGACTCCTGCGGCGGGCCTTGTCCGACGTGCTGCCCGCCGAGGTGCTCGCACGGCGTAAGAGCCCGTATCCGAAAAGCCATCAGCCCGAGTACGCCGAGGCCGTGCGCCGCTGGCTCCTCGACATCCTGGTCGACCCCGCATCGCCCATCGCCCCCCTCCTCGACCTGCCCGCCGTGCGCCGGCTGGCCGTGACAGGGATGGCACCGGACGAACCTTGGTTCGGACAGCTCATGCAGGGGCCGCAGCTTCTCGCGTACCTCATCGAGATCGACACGTGGCTGCGGGAGTACCGGGTGGAGCTCGATATCTGAGGTGCCGCGAGGGGCGGTGTCCGTACCGTGCCCGGCGCCTGGACGAGGAGCGGGCACCCGCGGCTTGTATACATGGCGACGGCCGGTGCAACCCACTGTAACGCTCCAGGCCAGTGTGCTACCATAGGAACATCCAAAAACGCACGGGCCGGGCAGGGGTTCGGCGCGACGAGGCGGGCAGCGTCCGGCGGGCCGCCCGGCACACGGAGGAGCAGGCATGATCGCCATCATCGACTACGGCATGGGGAACCTGCGCAGCGTGCAGAAGGCCTTCGAGCACGTGGGCGCGGCCGTGGCCGTCACCCGGGACCCGAAGGTGCTGCTGGACGCCGCGGGGATCGTGCTGCCGGGCGTCGGAGCGTTCGCAAAAGCGATGGACAACCTGCGGGCGGCGGGCCTCGTAGAGGGCGTTGCCCGGGCACTCGAAGCCGGCAAACCGTTTCTGGGCATCTGCCTCGGGATGCAGCTCTTGTTCGAGTCGAGCGAGGAGCGCTTCTCCGAAGGCGACGCGTTGCCCCGGGGCTTGGGCGTCTTGCCCGGCAGGGTGCTCCGCTTCCCGCAAGGGCTCAAGGTGCCGCAGATCGGGTGGAACAGCCTCTCGTTCCCGAAGCGGACCCGGCTATTGCAAGGGATCGAACCCGGAAGCCGCGTGTACTTCGTGCATTCCTACTACGTCCGGCCCGATGCGGCGGATGTCGTTGCCGCGACCACCCATTACGGCCTCGACTACTGCTCGGCGCTCGAGACGGGAAATGTCATGGCCGTGCAGTTCCATCCAGAAAAATCGAGCCGGGTGGGACTTCGGATATTGAGCAACTTCGCAAGGCTGTGCCGGTGAGAGGCAACCGGCGCAGAGCAGCGGTCCGAGGCTCTTTTCCCTTGGCCGGATCCGGCCCTGTGGACTGTGCCCCGCTGCCCCGAGCCTTTGCCCAAAACTTTGCCCCCGGGACGGTGTGTCGTATGCTGGCCACGCGGATCATCCCGTGCCTCGACGTGCGGGATGGACGGGTAGTAAAAGGAACACAGTTTGTGGAGATTCAGGACGCGGGCGATCCGGTGGAACTGGCCGCCTTCTACGATCGTGAGGGCGCGGACGAGCTGGTATTTTACGACATAACGGCGTCGGCCGAAGGGCGGCGGACCATGGTGGACACCGTGCGCCGCACGGCCGAGAAGGTCTTCATCCCGTTGACCGTAGGGGGCGGTGTGAGGGACGTCGGCCAGATGCGGGAGCTCCTTGCTGCGGGTGCCGACAAAATCTCGGTCAACTCGGCCGCCGTGCGCCGGCCGGAATTGATCGACGAAGGAGCCGAGCGGTTCGGCAGCCAGTGCGTGGTGCTTTCCATCGACTGCCTGCGGCGGACGGATCCTCGCGGCGGCCTATGGTGGGAAGTGGTGATCGACGGCGGGCGCACACCTACGGGCCGCGACGCGGTGGCCTGGGCGGAAGAAGGCGTGCGACGAGGGGCAGGCGAGCTCGTATTGAACAGCATCGACGCCGACGGCACGCAGCGCGGCTACGACTACGCGCTGTGCCGCACCGTCGCCGAGCGGGTTGCGGTGCCCGTGATCGCCTCGGGCGGTGCAGGGGAGCTGCAGCACCTGGTCGACGCCGTGCAGCTCGGACGGGCCGACGCAGTTTTGGCCGCCTCGATCTTCCATTTCGGCCGGTACACGATCCGTGAGGCAAAGGGGTACATGCAAAGCGCCGGGATCACGGTGCGGCTGTAAGGTGCGGCTCGGAGGTGCGGTCCCCGGCGCCCGGCGGCCGGCCTCCTACAGCCGCTCCTCCACGTAGGCGATGAAGCTCCGGTGCACGCGCGTGTCGTCCGTCAGCTCCGGATGGAACGCCGCGCCCCACAAGTGTCCCTGCCGGGCGGCCACGATGCGGCCTTCGTACGTTCCCCACACCTCGACGCCGGGCCCGGCTTCCTTGATGTACGGCGCCCGGATGAAGACGCCCCGCACCGGATCCGCGAACCCGCCGAGGCGCACGCCGGCCACGAAACTCTCCGTCTGGCGGCCGAAGGCGTTGCGCTCGACGGTCACATCCAGGCACGCCAGGGGCGACGGATCCCCGCCGATCACACGCCTGGCCATGAGGATGAGGCCCGCGCACGTGCCGAAGACGGGCATCCCGTTCGCTATGCGCTCGAGCACCGGCCCGTCCAGCCCGAAGCGCCGCAGCAGCCTGCCCAAGGTCGTACTTTCGCCGCCGGGTAGAATCAGCGCCGCTGCCGCATCCAAGCTCGCCCGGTCGCGCACGATCACCGCCCGGGCACCGCAACGCTCCACCATGCGCACGTGGGGCTCCACCCCGCCCTGGTAACCGAGCACGCCGATGGTCACCGGACATTTCCCGCCCATTCGCCGGTTCTCACCCCTCCGTTCCGGGCCGGTTCGACTTCCGGCCATGGTCACCACCCGCGCTCGGCCAGGCGGAAGTCCCGGGGCAGGCCGGACACCTGAATACCCGCCATCGCCTCGCCGAGACCCCGCGACACCTCGGCCAGAACTTCCGGGTCGTCGTAATGCGCCACGGCTTCCACGATGGCCTTCGCTCGCCGGGCCGGGTCTTCCGACTTGAAGATGCCCGAGCCGACGAACACCGCCTCGGCCCCGAGCTGCATCATCAACGCCGCATCCGCGGGAGTCGCCACGCCGCCGGCCGAGAAGTTCGGAACCGGAAGGCGCCCGGTCTCGGCCACCTCCACCACCAGTTCCAGCGGCGCCCCGAGTTCTTTGGCGGCCGCTACCAACTGTTCGCGGTCTAGAGTCTGCAGCCACCGGATCTGGCTCGTCACCGTGCGCAGATGCTTCACGGCCTCCACAATGTCGCCTGTGCCCGCCTCTCCCTTGGTGCGGACCAGCGCCGCGCCCTCAGCGATCCGGCGCAAGGCTTCGCCCAGATCCCGGGCGCCGCACACGAAAGGAACGGTGAAGGCGTGCTTATCGATGTGAAAGCGGTCGTCGGCCGGGGTGAGGACCTCGCTCTCGTCGATGAAGTCCACCTTTAGCGCTTCCAGGATCTGGGCCTCGGCGAAGTGGCCGATGCGCACCTTGGCCATCACCGGGATGGTCACCGCTTGCTGGATCGCCATGATGACCTCGGGATCCGCCATGCGCGCGACGCCCCCGGCCGCACGGATATCCGCGGGCACCCGCTCCAACGCCATCACCGCCACGGCGCCCGCATCTTCCGCGATCTTGGCCTGCTCCGGCGTGGTCACGTCCATGATCACGCCTCCCTTGAGCATTTCGGCTAGTCCCCGCTTCACTTCCCACGTTCCCAGCTGCTTCTTTTCCATGTCCGTTACCTCCCGCTCTTAGGGGCTTTCCTGCGCGAGCAAAGCCTTCGCCCGCGCCAGCCCCTCCTCTACTGCCGAAGGTGCCGTGCCTCCCGTGCTCCGCCTTGCTGCCACGCACCGCCGCACATCCAGCACGGTGAACACGTCCTCGCCGACCGGCCCGCACAAGTTCTGGAGCACATCGAACGGGAGCTCTTCCAGGCGCTTTCCCTCCCGCAGCGCGTGCAGAACGGCCCGGCCCGCCGCGGCGTGGGCATCCCGGAACGGCACACCCCGGCGCACCAAATAATCGGCCAAGTCGGTGGCGTTTAGATACCCGTCCAAAGTGGCCGCCCGCATCTTGTCCTCGCGCACCCGCATCGTCGCCAGCATGGGCTCCATCGCCGCCAAGCACGCGAGCACCGTGTCGACCGCGTCGAAGAGGGCCTCCTTATCCTCCTGCATGTCTTTGTTGTAGGCCAAGGGCAGCCCCTTCATGACGGTGAGCAGGCCCATCAGATGTCCGTACACCCGCCCCGTCTTGCCCCGGGTCAGCTCGGCCACGTCGGGGTTTTTCTTCTGGGGCATGATGCTGCTGCCCGTGCTGTAGGCGTCGTCGAGTTCAATGAAGCCGAATTCCGCGCTGGCCCACAGTACCACTTCTTCGCACAAGCGGCTCAGGTGCATCATGATGAGGGCCAGATCCGCCACCAGCTCGATGACGAAGTCCCGGTCGCTGACCGCGTCGATGCTGTTGGCCGCCACCTCGTCGAACCCCAGCTCCAAGGCGGTCGCATAGCGGTCGATCGGCTGCGTCACGCCCGCCAGAGCGCCCGCCCCCAACGGTGAGACGCTCGTGCGCCGGTGACAATCGGCGAGCCGCTGCCGGTCGCGCTGGAACATCTCGAAGTAGGCCAGGAGGTGGTGCGCAAACAGAACGGGCTGGGCGCGCTGCAGGTGCGTATACCCGGGCATGATCACGTCCCGGTGCGCCTCGGCGAGCCGAACCAGCGTGCTTTGCAGCGAGCGCAACCGGGCGTCCAGCTCGTCGATAGCGGCCATGCACCAAAGGCGCGTGTCGGTGGCCACCTGGTCGTTGCGGCTGCGGGCGGTGTGCAGCTTCTTTGCCACGTCGCCGATGCGCTCCGTCAGCAGCTGTTCGATGTTCATGTGGATGTCCTCGGCGGCGACGGAGAACTCCACCTTGCCCGCCTCGATGTCCGCCGCGATGCCTTCCAGCCCCGTGCAGATAGCGTCCGCTTCGCCGGGCGTGATGATGCCGCACTTCGCCAGCATGCGGGCGTGGGCTTGACTGGCGCGTATATCCTGCTCGTACAGGCGCCAGTCGAAGCCGATCGACGCATGAAAATGCTCAACCGCGGCGTCGGTACCTTTCGTGAAGCGGCCGCCCCAAAGTTTCATCCGGCCTTGGCCCGTCATGCCCTTCCTCCCGCACCTTGCCCCTCGTGAGCCAACTGACGTTCTAGCCTGGCCTGCACCGTGACCGGGAGCCCGAACAGGCTGATGAACCCGGCCGCATCGCTTTGCTTGTAGACGCTGTCGGCTCCGAAGGTGGCGAGTTCCTGGTCGTAGAGCGAGTACGGGGAGCGGCGACCGGCTACCGTCACCTGGCCCTTGTACACCTTAAGGCGCACCGTGCCCGTCACCCGCTGCTGCGTGCTGTCGACGAAGGCATCGAGCGCGGCCCGCAGCGGCGTGAACCATTGACCGTAGTACACGAGCTCGGCGTACCGCACCGCCACGCCTTCCTTAAAATGCATGGTCTCGCGGTCCAAGGTCAGATGCTCCAGCTCCCGGTGGGCCGCATGGAGCAGGGTTCCGCCGGGCGTCTCGTACACTCCCCGCGACTTCATGCCCACGAGCCGGTTTTCAACGATGTCGACCCGCCCGATGCCGTGCCGTGCGCCGATGGCGTTGAGCCGTTCGAGGAGGGCCACGGGACCAAGCCGCTTCCCGTTCACCGAAACCGGATAGCCCGCCTCGAACCCGATCTCGACGTACTCGGCCTCGTGCGGGGCGTCTTCCGGGGCGACGGTCCAGCGGAACATACCGGCCGGCGGCTCGAACCAAGGGTCTTCCAAGATGCCGCCTTCGTAGCTGATGTGCCACAAGTTGCGGTCCATGCTATAGGGTTTCTCTTTGGTGACGGGGACGGGAATGTTGTGGGCCGCGGCGTACTCGATGGCGTCCTCCCGGGAGCGGAGGCTCCACTCGCGCCACGGTGCGATAACGGGCATGGAAGGATCGAGGGCCTTGTACGTCAGCTCGAAGCGCACCTGGTCGTTGCCTTTGCCCGTGCATCCGTGGGCCACGGCATCCGCCCCGACGCGGTGAGCAATCTCAATCTGGCGCTTCGCGATGACGGGGCGCGCCAGCGAAGTGCCGAGCAGATACTTCCCTTCGTAGACGGCGCCGGCACGCAGGGCGGGAAAAATGTACTCGGCGACGAACTCCCGGCGCAAGTCCTCGATGAAGACCCGGGAGGCGCCGCTTTGCAGGGCCTTCTCCTCGATTCCGGCCAGCTCGTCGCCCTGACCGACGTCGGCTGCCATGGCAATTACTTCGCATCCGTAGTTTTCTCTGAGCCACGGTATAATCACTGAAGTGTCCAATCCGCCCGAGTAAGCCAGGACGACCTTGCGAAACTTCTTTGTCAACGTGGTTACCCCGCTTTAGTCGGTAGAATCGCACGTGCGGCCGATGGAGTAATTATAAAGCGCGTGCGCATAAAGATGCAACAGAAAATTGGTGCGGGGTTCCTGTTTTTTTGTGTGACGGCCGGACTGCAAGGCGTCACCGGGGCCAGGCTGCTTGCAAGCTGACCCGCATGCAAGGGAACGGCCAACCGGCTGCGGGTTTATTCTGCGATCCGGGCATGAGGCGGGGCGAACGGGTCCCATGCTGGTCTCGGTCTCTCCGAAGCCGACTAGCCTCAGAACCGAGCCGCCGGGCCGTTCTAATTCTGCTTGTGGTACACCTCGAGCCGGTTGCCGGACGGGCAGGACACCGCGTAGTACGCCTGCGGCAGGTCCCCCTCACCGAACCGGTTTGCGCTCATATAGGTTCGCTCCAGTGTACCGCTCGTATCGCTCGTAGGCTCCTACTCTATGCGAAAGCGGGCTACCATCCCCCGCAGCTGCCGGGCCAGCTCGGCCAGACGACGGGCAGAGCCTGCAACCTGCTCGCCCGAGGCGCTGATCTCCTCGACGGAAGCACTGACCTCCTCGGCCGAAGCCGCGGTCTCCTCGGAGACGGCGGATATGCTCTCCATCGCTTCGACGACCTGGTCACAGCGGCCCGTCATCTCTCGGGTCGCGGCCGTGTGCTCTTCCGTAACGTGGGCAATGCCGCCGACTTCCCGTGTCACAGCGTCGAATCCCCGCAGGAGCTCCTCGGCGTCGCGGTTGATGCTTTGGATTTCGTCGTGCAATCCTTCAAAGGCGGTCAAGATCCGCTGCAGCGCGTCGCCGGCTCGGTGGGAAAGCTCAAGGCCTTTCTGGACTTCGTCCGTACTGACCTGCATCGCCGCCACCGCTTCTTCGGTCCCCGCTGCGATCGTCTTGACGAGCTCGGCAATCTCCTTGGCCGACTGGGCGGAACGTTCGGCCAACTTGCGCACTTCATCCGCCACCACGGCGAATCCTTTGCCGTGCTCGCCCGCCCGTGCCGCCTCGATCGCCGCATTCAACGCCAGCAAGTTTGTCTGGTCGGCGATGTCCGAGATGACGCCCACGATCTCGCCTACCCGGCTGGAATACAACCCGAGCTCGGAGATTTTCGCCGCGGTTTCCGCCTCCGTCCGGCTGATCTGCTGCATCCCGGCAATGCTTTGACTTACCACCTGGCCGCCTTCCCGTGCGATTTGCACCGACTCGGCCGCCGAGAGTGCGATGCGGCGGGCATTTTGGACGACGGCCTCTACGGTTTCTCGCAAGGTCCCCACGATGCCGGCAGCCCTTTGCACTTGCCGGGCCTGGCGGTGCGCTCCGTCGGCGATTTGCCCGATGACTTCCTGCAACCGCTCTATGGTCTTGGCGGTCTCTTCCACTGAAGCGCTTTGATCCGCTGCGCCGACGGCAACTTGCTGCATGGCCGCGGCTACCTGCTGTGTGGCCGCATGCGCCTGCTGCACCGTAGCTTCCATGTCCTCGCTGCTGGCGGCGAGCTCCGCGCTGACGTCGCCCAGGTGCACTACGATCGACCGCAGGCTGCGCACCATCGTGTTAAAGGCCTCGTTCATGCGCCCGAGCTCGTCGTGGGAATAGACTTCCACCTCGCTGCGGGTCAAGTCGCCACGGGCAATGCGCTCGGCTGCAGCGGCCAGTGCCAGGACCGGCTTCGTTACGAGGGGAGGAATGAAGACGGCAAACCCGATGGTGAGAAGACAACAAACCGCGGTGACCGCTCGCAGAACCAGCCGGTTCGCGTGTCCCGTGTGCATGAGATCCCGTTTGGCTGCCTCCTGGTGTGCGTACAGCGCCTCGACCGCCCGCAGATTGCCGGCTGAGAAGGTGCGGGCGATGCGCTCGGCCTCCTGGTACGTAGCGACGGCGGCGGCTTGGTCACCGAGTCGGTGGAGCTCCAGGGCACGGTCGACAAGGCCCGTCAACTGGGTCCAAGGGCCGCGGATTTCGCCGTCCGTTGCCTCTGCAAAGCGAGAGGCCAGCATTTCGATGGTCGCCTCCGCCTCTGCCTTTGTCTCGGTCATGGTGATATAAAGATCGGCCGAACCGCTGAGCAAGAACCCGCCGAGCGCGCCTACGTAGGATTCGACGTGATCATTGAGAAGCATCGAGTGGTACAGGCGGAACGTCGTACCGTCGAAGACGTTTTCGATCTTTCCGTTGATGCGTTCCGCTTGCCAGAGTGAAAGACCCGCAGCGCAAGCGAAGACGGCCGCGCAGATAAGAAACGTGCCGGCCAACTTCAAGCGGACGCTCATCCTTGCAAGCAGCGGCAGCTTTGCAATCACCGGCAAGCCCTCCTTTCACGGATCATTGATAGTTGAACTCGGGACCCCGGCCGGGCAGGTTGGAGGCGCGCCGTGGCTCCCGAATCCGTTTTCAGAATCGTGTCATGCCGTGTTTAAGAACCGGCCGACTCGCGGCTCCGGCGATCCCGCCTCTCCATGTTCTGCTTCACATGCCTACTGTGAATTTTGAACCGCCGTGAGGAAGACTACTAATACTATCGGTGCCGGCCGAAACGAGGAAGAGAGCCCGTGCAGAAGTCGCAATGCAAGGTCGGCGATAGCGGAAATGTTTTGTGTGGTGATATCGAGACATAGTCGACACGCATGAGGATTCGCATATTAGGGTCGTGCCCGTCGTAACCCAAGGTGGAAAAAGCCGCGGCCCGCGCCGGATGGCCCGGCGGGCACGGGCGTCACGGCGCGTTAGCTCCCGGGAACCGGCGTGCTGCGACCGTCCCGCCGGCCTTTGAAAATCTCCCAGCACAAGGACTTCTCACCCCGGAGACAGAACTGTGTCGGCATGGTCGCATGGTCTAGCTTCTGGGAGGGAGCAATCGTTGAGCCGGAGGTCTCACGTAGCTTTCTTTTTTGTCTGCCTTCTCGCCGTGATCGTCGGTGCGGGGCCGGTGAAACTTCTTCTCCCGGTGGCCTCGGCACAGGACGTGGCGGAGGCGGATTCGACCGCCGCAGCAAGCGAGAAAACCCGGCCCACCGTTGCCGTCGTGCTGGGTGGGGGCGCGGCGAGGGGTATCAGCCACATCGGGCTCCTTAAGGCATTGGAAGAAGAAGGCATTCCGGTGGACGTGGTCGTCGGCTCGAGCATGGGCAGCATCGTATCGGGCCTGTACGCGGCCGGATTCTCGACGGACAACCTGGCCACGCTGGCAAGAGAAGTCGAGTTCACGTCCCTGTTCACCTTGTACGTTCCGCCCCGGGGTGCCGTGCTCAATCCCGACCCGTTCGAGAAATTCCTCCACCACCTGACGGGCGGCGCGCAAGTCGAAGACCTGCAACGCCCCTTCTACACCGTGGTGACGGACATCGTGTCGGGCGACGAACTCGTGGTGGAGTCGGGCAGTTTGGCCAAGGCGCTCGTCGCCAGCATGTCCATACCCGGCATATTCCCGCCCGTTCCCATCGACGGCCGCTACTACGTCGACGGCGGGATGAAAAACGCCGTCCCCGCCAACGTTGCCCGCGACCGCGGCGCCGACGTGATCATCGCGGTCGACGTCAAGAAGGAACTCGAACACATCGATCACAACAACCTCCTGACCAATTTGCAGCTGACCCTGTACTTCCTCATTGAAGGCTACGTCGATCTGCACATTCAGCACGCCGACGTCGTCATCGTCCCCGACGTGCAGTACGATTCGTACATGGACTTCAGCAGCGCCGAATACTTTATTCATCAGGGCTACGCCGCGGCGAAAAAGGCTATGCCGGAAATACGCAGGGCGATCCTCTCCCGCGATCCCGACTTTCCCTTCGGCGCCACCGTCCCGCAGCAAGGCTTGCCGGAAGATGTGTTCCGTGAGCGGATCGAGGCGGCCCTGAAGGCGGCACAAAGGTCGCGGTCCGGCGTGCGCCTTGCGCTGCGTCCGAGCCTGGAACCCGGGTTCCGCTTGGAATCGTCGCTCGAGTACTACTGGGCAACCGACCTCGCCCAGTTCCACGTGGCCTGGGATCACACCCACGACCGGTCCAACGCCCTCTCGTACACGGGCGTGCGGGCCGGGGTCGGCAGCTGCGATGCGTCCTGCGCCGCCCTTTACCTGCGCCGATACCGGGAGCTGCAGCAGAGCGCACCGGGCATCGTCGCCAAACTGCCGCTCACGCCGGCTACGCACGTGGCATTGCAAGCGGAGCGGCCGGCCTCGCTCCCGCATCCGTGGCGCATCTCCCTGACCACCCGCCTCGGCACGGCTCCGCAGGAAGTCGAGCGCACATACAGCGTCGAAGTCGGAGTCGCCAATCCAAGTCTAGATCCGGCGGGAGGGTCGGGCACGTACCTCCGGCTCGCACCCGTGTGGCGCATTCCGCTGTCGCGCTCGGGCGCTGCCGTATGGGAGGTCGCCCAGGTGTATCCGTCCCTGCTTCTCGGCGGCTCGGCGACGGCGTATGCCGAGGAAGGGAATACGTGGCACCTGAAGCCGGGGATCGGGTTAGCGCTCGAAACACGTCTTTTCGGCCTGCACCCCGTCCGCTCCCGCATCTGGGTCGAATATGACGTCACGCAAAAGGCCTGGCAGTGGAGGGTCGTGTTTGCGGAATGAAGCACATCTGCCTTATCGTCGTCGCGGCGCTGGTCACCGCAGCGGGCTCGTTCCTCCCCGTATGTGCCGCCGGCGCGACCGACCAGCCCGTTACGATATGGCACATCCCCCATCCCGACGACGAAATCCTGGGCATGGGAGGCGCCATCTACGAATCGACGCTCGCCGGCCGCCGCAATATCGTGGTCATGTACACGGTGGGCGAATCCTCCCTCGTGCGAATCAACCTTTTCATCTTGGCTCTGTGGCGTTCCGTGAGCGAACCGTCGGGTTCAAATGGCGTCGGCTCCATTCCCCTCCGGTCCGACGACTTCGCCCGGGCGCGCCTTGCCGAGACCCTTTCCGCCTTATCGCTCCTGGGAGTGGATGAAGACAGCGTCATCGTAGTGTCCCTGCCCGACGGCGCGATCGTGCCCCAGGCGGCGCTTGCGGTCATGCGCGAGCTGGCGGAACGTTATCCCGGCGCGGCTCACCGCACGACGTCCGTTTTCGATCCCCACGTGGACCACCGCAATCTCGCCCGGGCCCTTTACAGCCTGGCACGGGAATACCGGGACAAAGGCATCGAGCTGGACGTAGGATTTTACAGGGTTTACATATACAATTCCCCTTCGTCCTGGCGAGCGCAAAGTCCTGGGGTCCTGGCGGTGCCCGTGGTCGATCCCGACAGAAAACGGCAAGCCCTCGATGAGTTTTCGGTGTGGGATCCTGACGCGGGCCGCTTCGCCATCGGGGTGCAATCGGTAAGGCGGCTGTTTCTCGAGGCCGCCGCCGATCCGCACGAGTACATGGACGTCTTTTCGTTGGATGCCGCTCCGTGGGTGCTCAGGCGGGGCGACATCAAACTGACCTTCTATAACGATGGCCTGGGCCTAGGCTACCGCGTCGACCCCATGTGGACCGCTCGCATCGACAACCCGTACACGCAGCTCGCCCCGTCGGTGTCGCTGATCGGCAAAGGCCCCCCGGTGGCCTACGGTCTGCGCACGTACTTGGGCGGAGGAGTGTCGGTGCTTCCGGGCGGCCTGCAAGCATTTTGGCTGACGGGCGTGGACCTTCTGAACCGCATCGTGCTCGAGTACACGACGCATCCCGGGCTCGGCTCCGTCCGGATCGGTTTGTACACGGTCTTTTGACGGGCGCGCCGCGCTACGGAGCAGAAGGACGGCGGGCGGGTCGGATGTCTCGGCCCGTACCGGCTCACTTGCGGCAAAGGGCCTCGATCCCGGCCAAGATGATGTCGACGCCCCGCTCGAGGTCACCCGGGGCCGCACCGACCCTGTCCGAAGACACCTCCAACGCACGCCGCAGCGCGGGCAAGTTCAGATGCGGGTGGCGCGCCAGCAATCCGGCAAGACCCAACGTCCCGGGCGCGCCGCCTTGCAGCGCCAGTCCCTCCGACAGAGCGAACCCGTGGACGTAGTCGATGATGACGTCCGCCGCTTGCGCGATCCGGTCTCCCGGCAGGCCGGATCGTTCCAGGGCGGCATACAGTTGCTCCGATGCCTGCAACACCGGTTCGCCTCCGGCCTCGACGTGCTGAATCAATAGGAGCGCAAGGTGCGGGTGGGCGCGCACAAGTTCCCCGTAGCTCCGGGCAAAAGCGCGCACCTGCTCCCGCCAGTCGTCGCACCGCTCGACCCGCAGCTTGGAAAAGACAAGTCCTGCAACTCCCTCCAGTATCGCCTCCTTGTCCGGCAGATGGTGGTAAAGAGCCATCGGATCGACGCCAAGCTCCGCCGCCAGCCGCCGCATGCTGAACCCTTCGAGTCCGTGACCGTCGAGAAGCTCCAGTGCAGCTTGCAGTATGCGCTCCCGGGTCAGCGGCTCGGTTCCCCTGCGCGGTCTTCCCTGCCTGCGTGCCATAGCACCCTTCCTTCCCGGATTCGCGATGGACAAATTCTACACCATAGAATAACATACGAAGAACTCTACGCCGTAGATTCCTTTGAGGCTGGGAAGGAGCACAGGCCATGCAAAGCTTGAAGGGGAAGATTGCGGTCGTCGTCGGCGCAACCCGCGGCGCGGGACGGGGCATCGCCTGCATGCTGGGCGAGGCCGGAGCGACCGTATATTGCACGGGGCGCAGCACGCGGGCCCGGGTGAATCCGGCGGCGGCGCGCCACACCGCAGCCCGGGAACGTTTGGAAGCGTCGTCGCCGTTCGCCCTTTCGGGACGCCCCGAGACCATCGAGGAAACGGCCGAGATGGTCACGGCCTACGGCGGCGTCGGCATTCCGGTGCGGGTGGACCATACGGTTGAGGAAGAGGTCGAGGCCCTCTTTGCCCGCGTTCGCGCCGAGCAGGGCCGGCTGGACATTTTGGTCAACGACATCCGGGGCGGCGATGCACTCACGGAGTGGGGCAAGCCTTTCTGGGAGCTTTCTTTGGAGCAGGGACGGCTCATGTTCGAGCGCGCAGTCTTCGCCCACATCATGGCCAGCCGCCACGGTGCGCCGCTTATGGTCGAGGCCGGAGCGGGGCTCATCGTAGAAGTCACGGACGGCGACACCGACGCGTACCGAGGCAATCTGTTCTACGACCTGGCCAAGATGAGCGCTATCCGCCTGGCCCGGGCGATGGCCGAGGAGCTGCGTCCCTATAACGTGACCGCCCTGGCCGTGACTCCGGGGTACTTGCGCTCCGAGGCCATGCTCGACTACTTCGGCGTGACCGAGGCCAACTGGCAGGACGCTGCGAAGAAAGATCCCCACTTCATCGCTTCGGAGACCCCCTTCTACGTGGGCCGGGCGGTGGCGGCGCTGGCGGCGGATCCGCACGTGGCGGCGAAATCCGGAGGCGTTTACAGCTCGTGGGGACTGGCCCGGGAGTACGGCTTCACCGACATCGACGGACGCCGGCCGGACTGGGGCAAGTATTTCGAGGAACAAGGGCGCTGAGGCCGGAAGCGCGACCTTCGGGCAGCCTAACGCCGGGACAGCCCGCCTTCACGCCGTAGATGCGGTCGGCCTTATCGAGTGATTCGATGTACCAGAGGAGAATGGGGTTTTCCGTGACGGCAATGTGCAGCGGCAGATCTCTGTGGAGTCCGCCCAGCCAACCGAGGTTACGATAGATGGAAGCTGCCACTTCGGCCGACACCAAGTACTCAAGCAGTTTCCACACGTGCTCCTTGTGATTGCCCGCGGCGGGAATGGAAAAGCCCCACGAAGCAAGCCGCTGCATCCGTACGCGGTCGTTGTGCGGCACCCAGGATACCCCAATGTTTTGTCGAGCACCACCCGTCCCGTTCGCTCTGCCCAGCTGCCCGTCACCGTCTCGAGCCGGACCGTCAAATCGTACGCACCGTCGTCGAAGTCGCGGGTGTCAAGTTCAACGGCATCGGGCAGCGTCGCGCCGTGGTAAACCTGTCTCCGCTCGTCGTGGACCACCTCGGCGAAACGGACCGGCGCGAGGGCGACCGAAACGCTGCGCACAAGCTCGGCCGGGGCGTCGGTCGTGATGTGTACGGAAACGGTGCCCTGCAAGGTGAGGCGGTCGGTTGAGCCCGAAGGAAGCGGCATGCCGGCGACGGAAGCCTGCAGGTCGGGCACGGTACGGGCACGCAACGCGACGCGGGCCGTGTGCAGCGCCGAACCGTCGGGACCCAAGAGCCGCACCACCGCTGTACCCGGGACGGACTGCGGCAACGAAACCTCCAGGGACGCCTCAGCCGCTTCGGTGCCCTCGGGTCCGAACGGGCCGGTCTCGACCCGCACGAGTTCCACTTCGGGCACCTCCTGCGTTCCGAAGGGGAGTTCTACCTCGTACGACTGGCGAGCCAGACTCAACCGGACGCTCTTTCCGCCCACGACGAGCTCCCCATAAGTGCCGGCCGGCTCGCCCACGTAAATGCCCCGTCCGCTCGTACCGACGTACACCCGGCCGTGCACTTGGCGGTCGCCTTCCAAGATCTTTGCGCCCGATCCAAACAGCACCCGCGGATCGTTGATGCGGATCCAACTGCTGCCGCCGTCGTCTGAGCGGAAGATCCCCTCTTCGCTTTCACCTCGGACACGGCCAAGGATGTACGCAGCAGGCCATGGGCTGCCCGGCTTGCCCTTCCCGAATGCGAATAGCCGGGCCTCTAGAACATCTGCCACTTTGATAAACGTGCTGCCGTAATCGGACGAACGGTAGAGCCCTTGCGTTTCCAAGCTCAGCCAAACCTCGCCGTCCAGTCCCGGGGCAGCCCGCAGGAAGAAGTAGGAGGCATTCGACGGAGGCAGTCCGTTTCGCTCCACCGCTTCGAACCGCATACCGTCGGAACTGCGGAAAAAGCCGGCACGCGGGTGGTAAACGTAGAACATTTGGGTGCCCGTCGTGTTCGAGGCCAGGCTGATCGACGGGTTCCAGAAGTCGGGCACGATTTGGCTGTAGGTGATGCCGGTGGTCTCGTGCCAAGTGCGGCCGCCGTCGCTCGAAAAGTAGGGCAGCTTGTTCATTGGCAGCCAGACGATGCGATCTGGATCCGTGCCCGAGACTGCGATGCGGCCGCCGGCGGTGTCATCGGGCAAGGAAGGAACGAGCACCGGGTTGATCACTTGCCAGGTTTGGCCATTGTCGGTCGAGCGATAGGCCTTCCCCGTCTCGTTGCGCCGGATATTGCCCACCATGTAAACGTAGTTCGGATCATCCTCGTAGACGGCGATGGAGTTGACGTCCTGCACGCCGTCGCCTGATTGGTCGTGGGGCAACCGATCGGCTCGGGTGGGATAGGCGTCGAGCGTACCGTGGCGGAAGCCCGCGACGTCGGCCACGCCGCTGAAGAGGGGAGCACCCGCCGCCGAGCTGGCCAGCGTGTGCACCACTACCTCTTCGTGGCCGTTTTCCAGCGACCGCCAGTTGGGACGGGCCTGTGTGATGTCGTCGGTGCGCCACGTGCCGAACCAGTCGGTGAACCAGACCCGGTTCGCGTAGTGGGGATCGAAGGTCACGGTGGCGATGGCCGATGCGAAAAAGCCGTCGGGCCACCAGGGAGGCTCGGGTTCCCGCAGGCCGCTGCGTACCTCTTGCCAACGCGTGCCGGCGTCGGTAGAGCGGAAGATGCGATTGCCCGACCGTCCGATGCGCTCTGCGACCAGCACGTGGCTCGGGTCGAAGGGATCAATCGTGACCCCCGAGTAGGCTCCGGGTGCCGGCGTAACGTCGGTGCACCCCGTGGCATCGCACTTGGCCACCCCGCTCGTATGGGTGACGTACAAGGTGCCCAGGGGATCGACGGCCGCTCGCACCGGCTGAATGGGGCTGCCTTCGAGCCGGAACCACGTCGTACCTCCGTCGACGCTCCCGTAGACGCCCCCGTGCAGCGGCGTGCCTTCTCTGTCGCTGCCGAAGACGCCTACGTAGATGCGGCTCGTGCGTCCTTCAGCGTCGGAACCGGAGGAAGGGTCGAGCATGACAAACGTGATTCCGACCGCATCGACCCCGTCGCGTTCGTTGCCGGAACCGGTGCCCACGGCCGGGAACGATTCGATGCGGGCAAACTTGGTTCCGGTCGGATCGCTGCGCCACAGTCCGTGTTCCCGCGAGCCGAAGTACACCTCGCCCGTACGGGGATCGACCGTGAGACGCGGCCCGGCCCAGCGGTAGTCGGCGTTGCCGTAGATGCCCACGTTGATGTCGGTCCCAGTCCAAGTGGTGCCCCGGTCCGTCGACTTTAGGATAGCCGACGGGCTCTCCTTGCGCCGTCCCACCGCCACGTAGACGACGTCGGGGTCTCTGGGATCGACCCCGATGGCGTCCACGCTGTAATAACTTGAGTAGCGCCGATCGTACATGTCGAGGAGCGGGATCCAGGCCTCGCTGCCGGAATCCCAGCGGTACGCCCCGCCCACGTCGGTGCGGATGTATACCAGGTCCGGTTCGGCGGGATGAATGGCCATGCCCGTAACGTACCCTCCGCCTCCGATGGGCACCTGCTTCCATTCGTACAGTTCCACGTCGGCAGCTTCAGCGTCGGCCACGAGCAGCCCCCCTTGATTGGTGATGAGGAAAGCGACCGAAAACAGCAGGCACAGGAGGGAATTCGCCGGACTCCTAAGCGGAAGCCGGATACGGAATCTGCTTGCCATGGCAGCATGCCCCCTTACTTGGGTAGTCGAAGGGGATGGCGGAGACTGCGGGTGGACCTACGGTGGAGCCGTGACCGTGTGCCCGGGCCCCCTACGTCCCGCCCGTCCGGCCACCCGGCGGATGGCGTATCACTACCCGTCGTCCTCGTGCGACCTTTCTTGTATTGACTTCAGGATCCGCCGGGCCAAGCCTCTGGAGAAATGCTCGCAGCGTCTGGATATTTGTGCGGGGCAACCTGCACGGCGTGGGAACCTGGACCGACTCGCTGCGGCGCCGGTAAGTTCGGGGTGAGCGCGACGGCGTCTCGGGAATCCACGGGACTTGACAGGCGCCCGGCCATCCGGTATCTTGCCGGAAACCGTGGTGCACGTTCCACGAGGCCGAGTCAATACGTCGCGACATTGCACGGCATCCCGGTACGGCCCGACCGGCACCACGCAACTACGCGGCACGGAGGTTCGACGAATGACCATGCCTGGTTTTCGCCCGCGATTTGTTTACGTTTACGATGCGCTTTGCCCATGGTGCTACGCCTTTACACCGGTCGTGAGGGCGCTGCACGAACACTATAAAGACCGCTTCGATATCGAAGTGCTCAGCGGAGGCATGGTGCGGGGCGATCAAGTACGGGAAATCGGCGGCGAGGACGATGCAAGGGAGCTGCGTGAAGGTTACAGAGCGATCGAAGAGCGTACGGGAGTCCGGTTCGGCGAGGCCTTTTTCCACAACGTTGCGACGCAGAAACGCCGGCTCGACTCGGAACCGGCCGCAACCGCTTTGGCCGCGTTCCGCATGATGGCGCCGGACAGGTCCGAGCTGGAACTTGCCCACGCGATCTTGCGCGCCAACTTTTGGGAGGGAGGCGATCCGACCAGCGAGGAGTTCTATCGCCGCATCGCCGAGCGGCTCGGACTGGACCCGGAGGCCTTCCTAAATACCATGGGAACGGATGAGGCACGGGACGGCGCATTATACGACTTCGCCCAAGCTCGCCAAATCGGTGCCGACGCCTTTCCCCGCCTTTACCTTCAGACACGGGAAGACTATCTGTACCTGGTCGCAAGGGGCTACTCCGACTTCGACCGGGTGCGGAACATCGTGGACTCGATCGACGTATGAACCGAGTGCGGTGCCAGCCGTGATATTCGCCGGTCGCGCCCCGACACGAGGGCCCAGATCGCGAAGGTGATGCCTTCACTGCCGGACGCGTCGACGGGCAGGCCGTAGTGACTCCCTCCACCCGCGCACCCTCCTTCCCGGATTAGCTGAGGTTTACCGGGAACGCTTCGCAAAATTTGCGCTCCTTTGTGGACGCCGCAGCGGAGCATGGCTTGAACGTTCACGGCACCGTCGCCTACTATCAAGTGGTGAATGCCCTAGGCTACTTCTACAAGAACGGCGGCCTCGACCGCGGTATCTACGATACGGTGTACCGCTTTGTGAAAGGCATTTACGAACCGGGCGGCCGGTAAGACTTGTGCGCCCGGTTGCCGGCAGTGGGGAGACGCGGCCTGCAGCCAAGCCGCGCCTACCCCGACGCCGGAATTGCGTCACGCCTGCTTCGTGCGCCTGATCGCAACGGCACCCGTGGGAACGCCCCTCCGCCGAACTTCTCTCACTTGGACGCAGCCGGCTGGACAACCTGGAAGAACCCGAGCTCAGCAAGGCGCGCCTTAAGTTCCTGGTACTCCGCGCAGCCGAGCGGCCGCAGCGGAAGGCGGACAGGTCCGCAGTCGACGCCGATCATGCGCATGATGGCCTTCTGCGCCGCCAATCCTCCGTACTGCTTGAACGCCGCGATCACCTCGTTTGCCCTTGCCTGTGCGCTGCGGGCTGCCTGCAGGTCGCCCGCACGGTAGGCCCGGATCACTTCGTGGTAGTACGGCGCGGCAAAATTGTAGGTGCTGCCCACGGCGCCTTCTGCCCCCACAGTCAGGGCGGCCAGCAGCATTTCGTCCCGTCCGAACAGAAGGTTGAACCGACCGCCGTCGAAGCCAACGCAGCGGCTGTAGTCCATCAGATCTTCGTGCGTGTACTTGATGCCGGCCAGATTCGGAATGCGACCGGCCGCCTCCGCTAGAAAATCGTGCATGGGAACGTCGACACCGGTCATGGATGGAATGTGGTAGAAATAAAATGGGAGCTCGGGCGCGGCACAGGCTACCTCGGCGCAAAACTCGACGAGGTCTCCTACCCCCGCGGGTTTGAAGAAGAACGGTGCCATGGTTGCCACGGCGTCCGCTCCGATGCGCTGGGCGTGCTCTGCCAGCCGCTGCGCTTCGAGCAGTGACGTATGCCCGACGTGCACGATGACCTTCAGTTCGGAACCCGCCGCCCGGCGCCACTCCACGGCGAGCTGCATGCGCTCTTCGGTCGTGAGCGAAGGGCCCTCCCCGGTCGTGCCGCAGATAAACACGCCGCTCACGCCGCTCTGGACCAGATCTTCTGCTTGCCGAGGGACCATGTCGAGATTGACGGATCCATCCCCGTGCATTGCAGTAAAAGGTGCAGCGATGAGGCCGGTCAAATGGACGGTGCGATTGGTGCTCAATGGAAAGCCTCCTTGGCTACGAGTGTATCGAGTTCGTCTATCGTGAACCGCACGCTCACGACCGAGGGTGGGTCCCCCCAGCGCAGCGGCACATAGGTGGTGGACACGAACGTGCCGTCGGGAAGAAGCTCAAGGCCGGCGTAACCCGTATCCCACTCGTTGCGCCTGTTCTCGAGAAGGCGGACACGGAACTGTCCCGGCCGCAGGTTCACAAGATCGTCCCATGTTCCGACCCACGCCACGAAGTCGCCTTTCGTCGGGCTGCCTTCCGCCATGTCCCGGAACGTGATCACCAGGCGACCGTCCGGTGCGTAGCGGGGCATATGCCGATCGCCCGTCAGCGTCACCGGCAGCTCCACCGGCTCGGACCACGTCTTTCCCCCGTCTTTGCTCACAATCAGCATGGAGTTATAGCGCCGGCTGTTTTCCCGGATGAGCACGGCAAGTTCTTCCCCGTCCGGCGAAGGCACGATGGCTGGTTCGGTAAGGCGGGCGTCCCGGTGCGTGGCGATCGTCCTTTGCGGTTCCCATGTTTGCCCGCCGTCCCGGGTTACGCTGAGCTGAATCGTCCCGTTTAGCTGGAATACGGTCATGTACACGCCCGGTTCCACTTCGAGCATCGTATTGGGCGCCACGGGACCGGCGAGCCCAGTTCGTTCAAAGGCCGACCAGGTGCGCCCGCCGTCGAGGGATATGGAATGGGAAATGTAATTTTCGCCCCGGCCCGGCAGGTTCTCTTCGTTGGGCCGGGCCATGTTCTGGTACACGATCAGCCGTTCCGTGCCGTCGCGATCGACCAAGCGGAAGATCGTGGGCACGTTCGCCGTCTGGGCCCAGCTCGGGTGTACGGGCAAGCGCTCGGTCCAAGTCTGGCCCCCGTCGTCGCTCCGCCTGAGCACCGTCGCCCCGCCGTGGCCCAGAGGATACACGACAAAAATCGTCTGGCCGTCGGGCATCAAGACCGTGTCGGGGTGGCCGAGGTACGTTCCCGGGATGTCGTCGATTACCACCTGCCGCCACGTGTCCCGGGATATGTCGACTTGCGGAATGCCGCCCATCGTGCCCGTATCCCACTGCGGAAGAAAGTGCTCTTCACGTCCCGCCATCACTTCTACCCCCTGTTCGTCCCCCGTCTCCACGTGGAAGACAAGCTCCAGCGCCCGGTCACGGAACTCCGCAATGCCGAAGCGGAAGGGCACCGTAACCGGCTCCTCGGGCACGTCGACGGCTGTGTCCAGAATGAGCCTCCTCTGCTCGGCCTCCATCCACTGCCCGCCGGCCCACTGGGCGATGTCCGCATAGAGCCGCAATCGCAAGTTCCGGATCAGACCGTCGCTCTGTAGCACCAGGGCCCCTTCCGCGGCGTCGCCGCGCCGTGCAAGGGAAACTACCGCCACGCGCACGACACCCGCCGACACCTCGACCGGGCGCAGCGTGCCGATTGGCCACAGCCGGTCGCCCTCCCCGTACTCGATCCCCACTTGCCACTGCCCCGCCGGAACGTCATCTAAAGCGACGGGCATGCGGACGGTGCCGCTTCCGGAAAAGGCCGGGACCCACTCAACCTTCTCCCCGTCCTTCATGCCGACGAGCCGGTACCCGCCGGGCATCGGGACCTCGGGCAGCGTCACTTCGAGCCAGGCGGCCCGCTGTTTGCTGAGCTTCACCGTGGGGAGCGCAGACCCGTCCGCAGCTTCCTCGAGCAGCCGCCACGTGACCGCGACCGGAAGAAACGCCTCGTAGACGGCGGTTTGCAAGACCCCCGCGCCGGCGACCGGATGCACGGACTCCCGTACCGGCGCGACCGTAGTTTCACGCGCATAGAGCACGGCACCCGATTCCGCCTCGGCCAGTGCGAGGGACAAAGCACCGGTCGCCGGGTTGAAGGCCAGGCGGAGATCGTACACGCGGCCGCTTTGGGGGTTGATGCGCTCAAGCCGGATGAGCTCGCCCTCCGGGTCCCGCAAGAACAAGCTCCACGTGACGAAACCGAAGGCCGATCGCTCCTTGCGCCACTCGAGCCCGAGCGGCGTCGTCGCGCCGTCGTCGGATCCCGTGAGGCTGATCAGTTCGAGCACGTCGCGGTCGGAAAGCAGCTCGTCCGTGAATGCAAACCGCGCCTGCACCGTGAAGGGAGCCGGGTCGCCGGCAAGGGCGTGGACTCCGGACACGAGGAACGGCATGACCAACACGCAAAGAAACAGAAGACCAACCCGAAAATAGTCGCTCCGCAGCATAGGGACCTCCCTGGGCCGGGGTGAAGGGAGGCGGGAGGCGTGGGCCCGGTATGCCTGGTGACCGCGACCCGTTTCGGCCTCCTCCCGCCTCAACGACAGTCCTTCCCAAGCGATCGCTTGTCTTTCTACTGCGACTGCCTGAACTCAGCCAGACGGGCGCTGACCACCTCGTGCAGCTCCTGCATGGCGATAGAGGCAGGCACTTCTCCTCGGATGACCCGGTTCCAGGCCTGGGTGAACGGGTTCGAGAAGACATCGTTCGGCAAACCGGCAGGCAAACGCTCCGGCCGCAGGTTGACGATCTGGTCGGCGAAGGCCTCCCACGGTTGCGTCCGGAACTTCTCATTTTGCAGGCCTTCGAACAAGAACGGAATGCCGCCACGGGTCTCGGCGAACTCAAGGCCTCGCTCGTAGGTGATGTAGCGCACGAATTTCCAGGCGGCCTCGGGATGCTTGGTGGAATTCACGATCGCGATGGCGCTGGCCGAAGCTCCCGAGAAGCGCCCTCCTTCCTTGCCGACGCCGACAGGTCCCGGCAGCGTGATGAAATCGGTCATGCCCTGGCGCTCGAGGTTGGCGATGAACGTCGAGCGCTCCATCACCATCGCGTAGCGGTTCTGAATGAAGGGATTTTGGACGCCGCCGCTGTGGTCGGGCGGAGCCACGCCGTGGACGTGAATCATGTCGGCGGCGAACTGTAACGCTTCGATTGTATTGGGATGGGTGACGAGCGACTCCGAGTAGTCAAGGGCTACCAGCTTGCCGTCGTTGAGCCAGACCCAGTGCCACTTGTCGCCGCCCAAGTTGTGGTTGGCGTTGAACCCCCACTGTGTGACTTCGTCGCCCGTACGCAGCGTGAGTTTTTTCGCCCAATCGAGAAGGTCGTTCCAGTCGCGAATCGGGCGGTGTTGGTTGACGTCGAGCCCCACTTGGGAAGCGAGGGCGGTATTCACGAAGAGCCCGCGTTCGTTGCCCTCGACGGCCATCTGGTAAACCTTCCCGTCTACGGTGCTGAAACTCCACATGTCCGGGATGAAAGCCTCCCGCGGAACACCGTTCGGTCCGTCGATGAACTCATCGAGCGGAAGCAGGATGCCATTCGGCCCTCCGAGGAGCGCCGCCATGTCGGCTACGTTGAATGTGACGTCGGGAGCCGCGCCGCCCGCGTACGCTACGATGAGCTTGTCGATCCCCGTCTCACCCGCAAGCACGACGCGCACTTCGTCCTGGCTCGCGTTGAAATCTTCAATGAGCTCGGCCAGTTTGTCTCCGGTCACCGAGCCGGGCGTCCATCCCCAAAGCTCGATGGTCACGGGTTCAGCACTCACGACGGCGGCCGCTGCAAACCAAAGCATTACGATCAAGAGCACGGTGCCCTTGTGCCGGCGCATCAGTTACCTACCTCCTTCAGTATCGGATCGCATCTGCAGTACGTTCAACCCGCCAGCCAAGCAAAAGGTCGGAATCCTCTCCCGCAGCCACCACCTCCTCACACGACCTCAACCGGCCTTGCCTACTTGAACTCGAAGCGCCGGACCGCCTCGAGTCCCGACAGAAACTCGGACTCTTTCACGGCGGCAGCGACGGCGTCGGGATCCAGGATGGACAGCAGCTCGGCGTGGAGCGCATCCATCACGTCCCGATACCGCAGATCGGCGCTCAAGTCGCTCACTTCGTCCGGGTCGTCCGCCAAATTGAAAAGCTGCGGCGGGTATCCCGGGTAATAGTTGTACTTGTAGCGTCCCTTGCGGATCATGTAAGCGCTTGACACGATCCCGTGGGCGTGGTACTCGGCGAACACCGTGCGCTCCGGATCTTCCACCGCGGTCCCGAGGACGAGCGGCACGAGGCTTTCTCCCCGGCAGCTGTCAGGTGTTCGCGTTTCGGCGATTTCATACAGCGTCGGCGCGAGGTCGACCAAACTGACCGGTTGGGAAATGCGTCGCTCCGCCGGTCCACCTGGGTAGCGCACCACGAGTGGAACGCGCACGGACGGTTCGTAGAAACAAAACTTTTGCCAGAGGCCGTGCTCGCCCGCCATTTCGCCGTGGTCGCTCGTGTAGATTACGACCGTGTTTTCCCGCAGCACAGGGTTCTCGTCCAGGGCAGCCAGCATGCGCCCGATGTTGCGGTCCGTGTAGGTGATCAGCCCGTAATACGCGGCGAGGGCGGTGCGGGTCTGCTCTTCGGAAAGGCCGTCTTCTTGCCGCAGCCAACGCCGGATCTGGTGAATGACCGGGTGCTCGGGCCGGCCGGGTTCGTAGTCAACCTTCGGCCAGGCGATGTTGTCGGGATAGTACATGTAGAACAGGTCGTCGGGAGCGTACAGCGGGAAGTGAGGCGCGAGCAGGCCGGCGACGAAGAGCCAGGGGCGCTCGGACGGGCGCCTCGCCTGGTGTTCGAGGAAACGCACTGTGAGGTCCGTCACGGCTGCATCATAGCCGACGGGAAAGTACGTCTCGCCGGGTCCGGCGTCGGTGACGTGCGAGTTGCTGCGCCTGCGGGTCTCCTCGGTGCGCACCCTGGGTTTGCGGTTCCAATGGACGTCCCCCACCCACTGTTCCGGTTCGCCGAGGAGCCTGCGGCCAAATCCGTGCATTTGGTTCCACTCGCCGACGAAGTGCATTTTCCCGCACAAGACCGTATCGTAACCAGCCGCCTCCAAGTAGTTGGCAAAGGTCGGAATGTCCGAACGCAAAGGCGTATGGTGCGAGAAAACTCCGATCTCGTGGACGTACCGCCCCGTCATCATGGAGGCCCGGGAGCAGACGCACGTCGGGCTGTTGCAATACGCCTGCTCAAACACGACACCTTGGGACGCAAGGCGGTCTAGGTGCGGCGTCCGGACGATGGGATGGCCGTAGCACCCCGACAGGAGCGGGTTGTGTTCATCCGATACGATAAGGAGAATATTCGGCCGTGTGTCGGGCACTACGACTCCCCCTTTCCGGCCTTGACCCAGTTCAAAGTGAAGCGGGCCAGGCGGATGCCCCGCGGGTGCACGGGTTTTTCGCTGGCTGCACCGTGTTCGAACAAGCAGTAGATGTATTCTCCGGCCGCTGCGACGTCCGAGTAGCCGGCCTGCTCGGGTTCGATCGGACGGGCAACAGGCCACGTCTTGCCGTCGTCGTAGCTGAGGCGGACCGTCAAGTTGGTGCGGGGCCGCGCCGGGCTGTTCTTGCGGGGTTTTTCGCCGGGCCTGCCCGCCGGGTTCGTGAAAACGAGGACGCTCTCGACGCTCCCCGGGACCTTAGCCCGCACCAGGCCCGCAGCGCAGATCGGCTCGTAGAGGGCGTCATGGAACGTAACCGGGCTCCAGTGCGAAGCGCCGTCGGGCGACACAGCAACGGCCCGCCGGTACCGGAGAGATTCATTTCGGATGTTGAGCAGGACGCTGCCGTCCCCGAGCTCGACCGCCACCGTTTCGCTGGGGTTCGGCACATCGGGAGAATGGTCGACGACGATCTCGCCGGGAAGCCACGTTGCGCCGCCGTCGTCGCTGTAGATCGTGGCCACGCACGAGGGCCGGTGGGCTTTGCCTTCACCCCGGGCCATCCAGAAGGGGACGATCAGCCTGCCGCCACGCAGTACGATGCCGTGACCGGGACCCGGCGCGATAACGGTCCATGGATACTGCGCTCGGTACGCCTCGAAGGTAGCCGTTATGTCCACGGGCGGTGCGAACGTCTCGCCGCCGTCGACCGTGTACGTGTAATAGCAGCGGTTATAGTCGGTTTGGTAGAGCAGGTGGATCCGGCCACGCTGCGGATCGTAGATGGGCACGGGGTTGTCTACGACGCGCCCGGCATGCTCCGCCACGACTTGCGCCGGGGTCCAAGTCATCCCCTCATCGACGCTGCGCCGCAACAGGATTTTGCTTTCGGACCAATCGGAAACCTGGGTGCGTCCGACGGCAAAAGCGAGCACAAGCCCCGCCTCGGTCGCAACCACCGCCGGTATGCGCACCGAGGTGAAGCCGTCCTTCTCGTTGTCAAACAGATCGATGGTCATGAATTCGCCGTCCCCATCGAGCCGGGCAAGGGCCGGTCGCTCGAGCATGGGCGGATCCTCCTCTCCTCCGTTCGGCGCGACGCGCACTGCAGGAGCGCATGTCGAACCGGAGCCAACGGAAGGTGTGACCTGTCTCCGCGGCCTCATTAACATACTACATATTATGTTTACTCCCGTTCTTTCCCAATCCCTGCTGTCGATGAGCTTTTTTTCTCAGGGGCAGGCGACGCATTTCTATTACTGCGTTTGGGATCACTAGCGACCGCAGGTTGCGCACAGGAAGGAAGACATTGAAGGTGGGTCCACGAAGGTAAATGTAACATCTCCTTGGCTGAGTTGAGGTGGCGATGAGGATCTGGAGTGGTTGCGGGCCAAGCCGACAGATCCAGCCCGGCAATACGTCAGTCGTGGGATCGCGCCTCACAATCTGCGTTTTTCGTCCACCCACGCCTTGTACTCCGTATACAGTTTCGCCGACGACGGATGCCCCGCAAACACCGGGCTGTGCGGCGGGTTCATCATGCCTAGATACTGATAGCACAAGAGCTTTTCCACGTGGGGCGCGATAGCCTCCAGCTGCCTTCGCACCCGCTCGAAGGGCGCCGGCAGCAGCGGACTCCTATACGTCTCCCCCTCGAACGTGAAAACCTCGACGTCAGCCCACAGGGGCACCCCCGCCTTTTCGTGCACCGCCTTTAGCCGAGCGAAAATTTCGTCCAACTCCTCCACCCGGGTCTTCCGCACACCCACTTCGCACTGGTACGCCACGTGGTCGACGTCGAGGGCCCGCAGCTGCTCCACAAAGCGGCCGTCGGGTATGACTGTCCGCGTGCCGTACGGAGCGATCAAGATGGGCTTCAGAGGGTCGGCAGTGCGGCAGTGCCGGCACAGTTCGGCGGCGTAGTCCATGAACGCCTCGGAGAAATGACCCTGGATCCCCGCTTCGACGGGCAAGTACCAGCCGTGGAAGGACGGATGGTGGCCGTACCGTTCGACCAGCTCTTCGGGGATGACGGCCCGCAGACGCTTGTCCTCGGCATCGCCGACGTGGTCGCCGGTACTGTGCGCGAAGTAGCCTACTCCGACGAACACCTTCATACCGTGCCGATCGGCCGCCGCGAGCAGAGCTGCGACCGGATCTTCGCAAATGAGGTCCCAGCGGCGGTCGAAGTGGCGGGACGGGTAAAACGACGCTCCCCGCAGCGCAACCGACAGGAGCACCAGGGTGTCCATGCCGAGCTCGGCCATCTCCGCCACTTTCGTGTCCCAGTCTTGGGCGGTGAAGCGGCGCGTCGTGTCGTTCCAGTAGTCCCCTTCCCGGAAATTGGGATGGTGAAAATCGAGCCAAGATCCCGTGATGATAGGTCGCACTGGCGGCATCGCCGGTCCTCCTCTATCCCGCGTAGCGGGCAAAGCCGCTCGCGTTCTCAGTGCCCTTGATATTCCAGACGAAAGGCTGACGACCTGCAGGGGCCCGCACACCAGCTCCAGCCTCGATCCGCTTTGTCCAGAATAATATGGGATTTGTCCAGAGGGAGCGCACACTGTGGACCGGTAACTGTGAACTGCACGGACTGCTCTGAAATCTGCGTTCTCTCCGTGATAGCTCGCGCACTGGAGCCTTAGTTGATAATCCGTCACATAACCCAAGGACTTTGTACCAAAGGGGTGATGCCGCTCGGTGAGCTTCCAGGCAGCCTGATCCGACTTCGAGACGCAACGAAAAGGGAGGTACGCGACTTGATTATGCGACGAGAGAGAGGGCACAGGCTTCACCGTGTCACCGGCACTTTGGTCATCGTGACTTTGGCGGTGGTATTGCTCGCAACCCAAGCCGGCGCGCAACAGACGCTCACGGTGTATTGGCGCGGAACCCAGGAACTGGCGGATGGTCTTCAGGCGATCGTCGACGAATGGGGCAAGGAGCGCGGCGTGCAGGTAGAGGTAATGCGCACCGGCCTCAGCTGGGATGAATATTACGAACGCTTCACCGTAATGGCCGCCACCGGCGTGACCTTCGACGTTGCGCTCATCGACATGCAGGCCATTCCACAAGGACACGCTGGAATTTTCATCGACCTGACGGAATTTATCGAACGCGACGGTCTCCACGAGCAGGTCGCGCCGATCGCCTTGGATGCATACAGGGTGCACGGCACGATCTACGGTTTCCCCTTTTCCATCTTTCCGGAGCTAATGTACTACCGCCCGCTGATCCTAGACGCCATGGGACTCGCCTATCCAACGGACGATTGGACCGCGGACGAATGGACCATCGATGACTTCACGCAGTACGCCCAGCTGATGACCCAGGACACAAACGGCGATGGTGTCATCGACCAGTGGGGCTACGATACGAGCCGGGGCACGGAGTGGGTGACCTACGCCTACGGCGCGCAGTGGATCGATCCGGCGACCGGCACGTTCAACACCAACGACCCCACCCTCGTCGCCTCGCTGGAACACAGGCGGCGCTTACAGTACGAGATGCACATCAGCCCGCGGGACGGCGACGCCGATCACCTGGGCCTCAGCTGGCTGCCGTTTATGGGACAGCGCATCGGACTGGTGAATGCCGGTATCTGGATGACGGACGACCTGATCGAGGAAGGAACCGGAAACTGGGGCATTGCGGCGCTGCCGAAGGTGGAAAGCCGTGCCAGCATGACGACGATCGACGCCATGGGCATCGGCCGGACGTCTGCAAACAAGGAGCTAGCGTGGGAGCTGATCAAGTACCTGACAACGGATCCCGAGGGGTCGGTGGCGTTCGCCCAGGCAGCCGTGCGGGGCATTCCTACGGGCAGGTGGGGTCAGCGCGAGTACCTCGAGAAGCTCGTGGGCATCAATCCTCGAGTGAATCCCACGACCATCCTTCAGGCCCTCGATTACGGAGCGATCGACGTGTTCCGCCTCACCATCGCCTTCAAGGAACTGGTGCAGCTCCGCACCGATACGGTGTACGCGGCCCTCAACGGTGAAATGCCGCTCGCCACGGCGCTCATAGAGTTGAAACGGTTAGGCGATCCGCTCCTGCTCGCAGGCAAGTAACAAGAGGTGCAGACTTGCGGCCGGCGCGAGCACTCGACTCCGCCGGCCGTTTTGCTTGCTGCCGCACAGAGGCCCGCCGCGCCGAACGTCAAGGACTATCCGGCAGCCCGGCGAATATGTGCCCGATTATGCTGGGGGCGTCGATGCCGATGCGACGGTTCGTCACCCTATTTCTTACAGTCGTGCTGCTTGTACCCGCTGCATGCGCCGCGCTGGCCCAGGAGTCTCCCGAGCAGACGGCAGATGCCTGCCTGCTCGCCATGCAGCAAAATCGCTGGTGGTGGACGTCATGACGGTAGTGAAGACGGCCGGTGGCTGGCGCATCTACTCCGAAGAGCTGGCCGGCACGCTAGTGCAGGCGATGGAAATGCGGTTGGCTGAACTGTAGTAGAAGGGCCGGATGCAGCAGCCAAAGCGGGCCCCCGCCACCTCAGCGGCCCCGTCCGTTGTGCAGGCACAAGGAGTTCCCTCGCCTGCAGAGAATTCTCTGGGTATTTCCGATGTGAGCACCACGCGGAGCTGAGAGGAAGCCGTCCTTGTATCGCTGGTTTGCGCGCGCCGACGGGCGACGTGTGACACTCGCCGTGTGCCTTGTATAGGTCGATCCCTCGTAGATCGATACCTCGGCCGGGGCGGGTATGTATGCGCGACGCGCCCGCGAGGTCCGTATCCCGCCTGTCCGGCTCGGGCGGGGCCGTCGGGGAACCGGCACCGCTTGATCCGTCCGGCGTCGGCGCGAGGGCTACGGCTTCTTTCGCAGCGCGGGATGCGTCGCGCCGAAGACCCGGCGCGCTCGCGGGTCATGATCGAATATGATTTAGCAAATCGAGCCTGGCAGTGGAGGATCGTTTTGGCGGAATGAAACGGGGCATTTTCGTTCTCGTAGCTGCTCTACTCTCCTTCACAAGCGTCGTTCCTCTGTACAGCGCCGTTCCTTTCTACAACGTCAGGTCCCTGTACCGGCCGGCACCTTTACAAGTCGCGACGAGCGTGCTGCCCGGCGGCACCTGCGATCCGGCCGGCGATCCTATTGACAGGCCCGTGGTCATCTGGCACATCCCCCATCCCGACGACGAAATCCTGGGCATGGCGGGTGGCATCTACGAATCGGTGTTGGCCGGCAACCACAACATCGTGGTCCTTTACACGGTCGGCGAATCGTCTTTGGTCCGCGTCAAGCTGGTAGCCAGGGCGCTCATGCAACCGCTACTGCAACCTGTGGACTCCGGTCACATCGTCACGGTTCCCCTACGCGCCGCTGACTTCGGCCGCGCGCGCCTCTCCGAATCGATCGCGGCCCTTTCCCTGTTGGGCGTGAACGAAGACTGCATCATCGTCGTCGAATTGCCCGACCGCGCCCTCACGCAGCAGCGAGCCTTGACCGTCATGCGCGAACTCGCCTTGCTCTATCCCGCGGCCGCGCATCGCACGACGTCCGTTTACGATGCCCACGTCGATCACCGGACTCTGGCCCGAGCCCTCTATGCCCTGGCGCAGGAATACCGAAAAAACGGCGTCGAGCTGGACATCGGTTTCTATCGGGTTTATATATACAAGACGCCTTCCACCCGGCGAGCGGCGAAGGCGAACGTGAAGGCGGTGCCCGTCGTAGATCCGGACGTCAAGAGGCAGGCTTTGGCGGAGTTTTTCGTGTGGGATCCCGCCGCAGGTCGCTTTGCCATCGGGGGGCAGTCGGTGCCGAAACTGTTCCGCGAAGCCGCCGCCGACCCGTACGAGTATATCGACGACTTTTCTCTCGAGACCGCTCCCTGGCTCCTGCGCCGGGGTGACATCAGGCTTGCGCTCTATAACGCCAGCGTAAGCATCAGTTATTCCATCCGCTCCGCGTGGGCGGCCCGCCTCGAGAATCCGTACAAGCAGCTCGCACCGGCGGTTTCGCGGGTAGGGAACGCCTCGCTCTCGGCCAAGGGAAGCCGGGCGTACGCCGGCTCCGTGCACAGCGACTCGTATGCACTCTCTTGATGGCCCGGTGCGGCGCCAACGGGTTGCGCAGGAATTGTCCGGCCGGCAGGTAATTTAAACGCTAACGCTGGCACGGTGAGACACAGCGAACAGCGCGCCCCGTAAGAACGCTCAAATTCGCAGGAGGTTACAGCATGGTCGAGCACATCGTCCTGTTCAAGATGAAACCCCAAAGCACACCGGCGGAGAAGGAAGAGCTCATCCGCCGCCTCCGGGGACTTGCCGGCAAGATCGACGGCATCGTGGACTTGTCGGCGGGTGAAACCTTTACCGACCGGCACAAGGGCTATACCGTCGGCCTCGTCGTGCGCTTTACGGATAAAGAGGCGCTGGAACGTTACGGCCCCCATCCCGAGCATGTACCCGTGAAGGAGTACGTCGCCGAGGTGTGCGACGACGTCATCGCCGTTGACTATGAGATCGGTTGACCTTCCTCCCAGCCTGTTGTTGCGGCCGGCGGCGTGAAACCGGCCGCTTTTTTCTTCCTGTTCGAACCGTCCCGTCGTAGTTCATTTGGCCCTTCCCATGGCTTGACACGGTAGTCATCTTTGACTAGTATGAATGTGACCAGGACATTGGAAGTGCATAGCATGGACGAACGTCACTTGCTCCTTCTCGGTTTGTTGCTAAACCAGAGCCAGCACGGATATTCCATCAATGAGTTCATCGAGAAAAACCTCGGCCACGTGTCCGGGATGAAGCGGGCGACGGCCTATGCCCTCCTGGAGAAGCTCGAGACAAAGGGCCTCGTCCAAATGGAGACCGAGACCTCCGCGAACTATCCGCCGCGCAAGGTCTACACGATCACCCCCGCCGGCCGTGCCGCATTTTTCGCCCTGTTGCAGCAGTATCTTTTGGCGACCGGCGAGGGCTCATCGGCAACCGACATCGCCCTCATGTTTGCCGACCGTCTGGAGCCCGGCCGTGCGGAAGCCTTGCTGCGGGAGCGGGCAGCGCGGCTGCGGGAGCGGATCAAAGAACTGGGTTCCACGCCGGCCCACGCGCATGCTCCCGGCGTCGACCTCGCCGTACAACGCAAACTCGCGCTGCTCAAGGCGGAGGTCGCGTGGATTCAAGACGTACTGCGCCGCAGGGAAGGTGGGCCGGCCGCTGCGACGCCCGGCAACCGGCTTACGGATGCGATCGGCGAGACATCTGAACAGAGGTGAAGCTTAATGCGTTGGATGCTTTTCGTTCACATAGCGAGTGTCGCCTTTTGGCTGGGCGGTACGGCAGCCCTGTACGTCTTGTACCGCCGGTCCTTGCGCGCCGCGTCGCCCGAGGGCATGGCGGTCGCCTATGATACCGCACGCTCAGTCGTCAAGGGCATTTTGAACCCGAGCGCCCTCCTCGTCCTCCTTACGGGCATCGGCATGCTCCTTCAGGTGGGGATGCTGGGCAAGACCAAACCGTTCTGGCTCGCCTTCATGGAACAGTTTGGAGGCATGGTCGCCCTCATCTCGGCCGGACTGCTGACGTGGCAACTGCGACGCCTTGACCGGTCCGCCACGGATGAAGAGCGAAAGAGCCAGTGGCGTGCCCTTAATCTGATGATCGCGGGTGTGGGCGTTGCCGTCACGCTGACCATCCTGGTAGTCGCTTTGAGGTTGTAGCGGCTCGTTCACGGCTCCCGCACCGCCATCATCACTACGCCAGCGAGGTGTCCTCCTTGCAACGCAAAGTCTTAGGCCTTCTGTTCGCCGTCCTGTTTCTCGTCATGACCGGTTTTTCGATTCTTTTCCCCGTGGAGCCCTACTACGTCCAGACGTTCGGTGCCACGAGCGCCACGATGGGCTGGCTCATGGCAAGCTTCTCCCTGGCCCAGTTCGTCTTCAGCCCGCTTTGGGGGCGCCTTTCGGACCGCATCGGACGCAAACCCGTGATGATGGTCGGCCTGGCAGGCTACGGCATCTCGATGGTCTTGTTCGCGCTCGGCCGGACCGTTCCGCACCTCTTCATCGCCCGCACGTTAGCCGGTATTTTGTCGTCTGCCACCTTGCCGACCGCGATGGCCGTCATTGCGGACACGACGACGCAGGAGGAACGGGCGAAGGGCATGGGCCTCCTCGGCGCGGCGTTCGGACTCGGAGCGATCTTCGGACCCTTCATCGGCGGCGTGCTGGGCGACATTGCCATCCGCCTGCCCTTTTTCACGACGGCGACTTTGTCATTCGTGACCCTGCTTTTCGTGTGGCGCATGCTGCCCGAGACGCTGCAGTCCGAGCACCGTGCATCCGAGCGGGTCCGGATTTCACGACTCGAGGCCTTCCAGCCCGATACCGTGTGGCTCTACGCGGTGGCTTTCCTCGCGACCTTCTCCCTCGCGGGACTTGAGACCGCTTTTCCGTTTCTCGCCTACGACCATCTGGGCGCGACGACCCGCTCCGTAGGTTACATCTTTGCCGTCATGGGGATTGCCGGCTCCGTCGTTCAGGGCGGGCTCATCGGGCCCATACGCAAGCTGATCGGCGAGGAGCGGATGATCCCGGCGGGCCTGCTCGTGAGCGCCGCTGCCCTGATCCTCATCGCCATGTCCCGCAGCGCCGTCGCCGGGGCCGCCTCTCTGGCCCTATTCGCGGTAGGCCACGGCCTCATCCGTCCGGCGAACGTGTCCCTGATCACGCAGCGCAC
>LSQX01050966.1_pt4 | contig 55344 bp, 48 predicted proteins | sample 654561 | NCBI WGS metagenome assembly LSQX01 (sample SAMN04489861, study PRJNA283612) | anaerobic digester metagenome | isolation source: 4 biogas reactors fed with cattle manure at either 37C or 55C with and... | place: Denmark: Kongens Lyngby | collected 2014 | reverse complement strand
GCCAGCAAGATTATGACCATAGAGAAAAACAACACCCCATATACCAGGTTGATGTTCTTGAAAGTTTTTCTGGGATCACCGTGCTCCATTGCTTTGTTGTTTCAAATTATGTGTTGCTGGCCTTATGAGGCAAGTCTTATGTGCCTGTTGAATTTTCATGAAAACAGGGTTCTCACCTTTTTCAGTGCATCCATCAGCAAGTCGATTTCCTTCAGGGAATTATACATGGCAAAGGAGACCCTGATTGTGCCCGGGATATTAAAGAAATCCATGACCGGCTGGGCGCAGTGGTGGCCTGTGCGGACTGCAATTCCCAGTTTGTCGAGGATCACCCCCGAATCGTAGGGGTGAATGTCGTCGAAAAGGAAGGAAATGACACTGGTTTTGTGTTCGGCGGTGCCAATGAAACGGATGCCCGGCAGGGTGGCCAGTTGTTTCATTGCATACTGCATCAGGCTGTCTTCATAAACAGAAATGACGTCGTGTCTGAGATAGGAAACGAATCGCAGCGCGGCTTCCAGGCCCAGGACGTCGCCCACATTGGGGGTGCCTGCTTCAAACTTAAAAGGCAATTCGTTATAGGTAGTGCCAGTGAAGCGCACTTCTTTGATCATCTCGCCACCGCCCTGGTAGGGAGGCATTTGTTCGAGCCATTCTTCCTTGCCATACAGAACGCCTACGCCCATGGGACCGTACAATTTATGTCCCGAGAAGCAATAAAAGTCGCAGTCGAGTTTTTGTACGTCCACCTTCATATGGGGGACGGCCTGTGCCCCATCGATCAGCACGGGGATGCCTTTCTGATGGGCCTTGCCGATGATGTCCTCAACGGGGTTAATGGTGCCCAGGGCATTGCTGACGTGAGAAACGGCTACCAGCCGGGTCTTTTCGGTCAGCAGTTCGTCAAGGGTATCCATGCGCAGCACCCCCTGTTCATCCATAGGGATCACCTTCAGGGTGGCGCCTTTTTGCTGGCAGGCCATCTGCCAGGGCACGATGTTGGAGTGGTGCTCCATGGCCGAGATCAGGATCTCATCGCCTTCTTTCAGGAACTTTTGGCTGAAGGAGCTGGCTACCAGGTTGATGGATTCAGTTGTGCCGCGGGTGAAAATAATCTCGCGGGAGAATGCGGCATTGAGGTACATCCTGGTAGTTTCCCGGGCCTCTTCATAAGCCTCAGTGGCCTGCATGCTTAAATAATGAGCGCCCCGGTGAATGTTGCTGTTTTCCTTGTAGTAATAGTCCATCAGACGCTCGACAACAGCTTTGGGTTTTTGGGTGGTGGCCGCATTGTCAAGGTACACCAGTGGCTTACCGTTGACAGTCTGGCTTAAGACGGGAAACTCCCTTCGCAGTTGTTCTACATTGATGCTCATAAAAGTTTTATATTTTGCTCATGTCGATATTGAAGGTGGCAGGGCCCTTGTCGCTACAGTGCAATACGCACTGGTCGCAGATGGAAAGCTCGCCCCTGAGGCGCTTTTCGACCATATTTCCAATTCTTTGGCTGAGGGCTTCAATGCTGATCTTCTGGACGACTTCGTCGGCGAAGGCCAGCATCAGCAATTGTCGTGCAGCATGTTCGCCGATTCCTCTTGAACGCAGGTAGAACATGGCGTCGGGGTCGAGTTGTCCTACGGTGGCCCCGTGGCTGCACTTCACGTCGTCGGCATAGATCTCCAGGTGGGGCTGGGTATTTACCTTGGCCTCATCGGTAAGCAGGAGGTTCTTGTTGTTCTGGTAGGCGAGGGTTTGCTGGGCGTCGCGTTCTACCAGGATGCGGCCGCTGAACACCCCACGGGCCTGGTCATCAAGGATGCCCTTGTATAATTGGTTGCTGAAGCAATTGGGGGCGGCATGGTCAATGAAAACCTGGTTGTCGACGTGCTGGTTATGGTCGACCAGGTACAAGCCCTTGAGGTCGGCATGGCCTAGCTCATCGTTCAGGCGCACATCCACATTGTTGCGGGTGAAGCCTCCGTTCAGGGTAATGATGTTGCTGTGGATCTTGCTCTCTTTCTCCAGGTGGAGATAGCTCGAAGTAAACAGGGCGGAGTTCTTGCCCTTGTTCTGAATCTTATAGTGATCAACTTCAGCGCCCGGCTCGGCAAAGATTTCCACTACTGTATTTGTCATGCTGATGTTGTGGGTCAGCGAGTGGTCACAATGTACCAAAGTAAGCTTGGCCCCTCTTTCGGCAATTGTAAGGTGGCGGGGTTGCAGAAACACAGGGGTGGGCGAATCAACGATGTTGATCAGTTGAATTGGCTTTTCCACCACCACCCCCTCGGGGACATAAATAAAAAGCCCGTCCTGGATGAAGGCGGTATTCAGCGCCGTCAGGGCTGAGTTTTTTGGTTTTGCGGCTTTGCCCAGGTATTTGTCGATGAGCTCGGGGTATAATTCCATGGCCTTGGCCAGGCTGCCTATGACCGTGCCATTTTCGAGGCGGGTCAGGGGGGCATGCTTGTATACAAACCAGCCATTGAGCAGGGTTACACTAAAGGTGTCGAGGTCGTAGACATCGCAAGTAAAAATCTTATCGATGTCGAAAGCGCGGCTTTGGTTGCTGAAGTTGAAAGCAAAGTCGGTTTCCAGCAGGGGAGCAATATCGGAGAAGCGCCAGTTTTCCAGTTTTGAATGTGGAAAACCCTGGCGTTCAAATTCAGCCAGCCCTTCCTCGCGCAAGCGGTTCACTCCCGCAGTGGCTTGGCCCTTGATGGAAGGCAGGTGCTCGAAAAAGAGCGATAACAGCCGTTCCTTTAAAGGCAGGGTATTGATGCTGGTAGTCATGGTTTCCTGAGTAATTTAGTGAAAAAAACAAGGGGGGCTACAGGGTACAAATTAATTGGCAGCGACCCCGTTGGCCTCTTTTTTGATCCATTCATACCCTTTGCTTTCCAGCTCCAGGGCAAGTTCTTTTCCGCCGCTTTTCACAATGCGCCCATCAAAGAGCACGTGCACAAAATCAGGAACAATGTAATCAAGCAGCCTTTGGTAGTGGGTGATGACGATGGTTGCGTTTTCGCTACTGCGTAATTTATTAACGCCATTGGCCACCACCTTCAGGGCATCGATGTCGAGTCCTGAGTCGGTTTCATCAAGGATAGCCAGTTTGGGTTCGAGCATCGCCATCTGGAAGATCTCGTTTTTTTTCTTTTCCCCGCCGGAGAAACCTTCATTAACAGAGCGGTTTGTGAGTTTGGAATGGATCTCCACCAGGTTCTTCTTTTCTTCCATCAGTTTAAGGAACTCAGCACCGCTCAGGGGTTCCAGGCCGAGGTATTTGCGTTTCTCATTGAGGGCTGTGCGCATAAAGTTGGCCATGCTCACCCCGGGAATCTCCACGGGATACTGGAAGCCCAGGAAGATGCCTTCGCGTGCACGGATCTCGGGAGCCATTTCCAGGAGGTCCTGTCCCCGGTAGCTAATTTCGCCGTGATCGACATCAAACATTTCACGGCCTGCGATGACCGCTGCCAGCGTACTTTTTCCCGTGCCGTTGGGGCCCATGATGGCGTGCACTTCTCCAGGTTTAACATCCAGGTTAAACCCCTTAAGGATTGTTTTTCCGTTAATGGATACGGATAAATCTTTAATATGTAACATAATGGGTTGTTTTCAAAATAATTTCCAGAACAATTAACCAACGCTTCCTTCCAAGCTGATAGAAAGCAATTTTTGGGCTTCCACGGCAAATTCCATGGGCAGCTTGCTGAGCACCTCCTTGGCATAGCCGTTGACGATCAGTCCGATGGCGCTTTCCATGTCGATGCCGCGTTGCAGGCAATAGAACAACTGGTCTTCCGATATTTTGCTTGTTGTGGCTTCGTGCTCGACGATAGAAGAGCGGTTTCCTACCTCGATGTATGGGAAGGTGTGGGCACCGCATTTATCGCCCAGCAGCAATGAGTCGCACTGCGAGAAGTTGCGTGCATTCTCGGCTTTGCGGGTGGTCTTCACCAGCCCCCGGTAGCTGTTATTGCTGTGGCCTGCCGAGATTCCCTTGCTGATGATGGTGCTGCGGGTGTTTTTCCCCAGGTGGATCATCTTGGTGCCGGTGTCGGCCTGCTGATGATTATTGGTAACAGCCACCGAGTAGAACTCACCGGTGGAGTTGTTGCCGCGCAGGATCAGGCTGGGATATTTCCAGGTGATGGCTGAACCGGTTTCTACCTGGGTCCAGCTGATCTTTGAGTTCTCGCCTTCGCAAATGCCTCTTTTGGTGACGAAGTTGTAAATGCCGCCCTTGCCGTCCTTGTCGCCGGGCCACCAGTTCTGCACCGTAGAGTATTTCACTTCGGCGTCCTTGTGGGCAATGATCTCGACGATGGCGGCGTGCAATTGGTTCTCATCGCGTATTGGGGCTGTGCAGCCTTCCATATAGCTGACATAGCTACCCTCTTCGGCCACGATGAGGGTACGCTCGAACTGCCCCGTATTGGCCGCATTGATGCGGAAATAGGTGGACAACTCCATGGGACTGCGAACCCCCTTGGGGATATATACAAATGAACCATCGCTGAATACTGCCGTGTTCAGGGCCGCAAAGAAGTTGTCGGTATAGGGAACCACAGTGCCCATATATTTCTGCACTAGCTCGGGATGCTCGCGGATGGCTTCGCTGAACGAGCAAAAGATTATGCCTTTCTCGGCCAGGCTGGAACGGAATGTGGTAGCCACCGATTCACTATCCATAACCGCATCTACTGCAACTCCGGCAAGCATCTTCTGCTCTTCGAGGGGGATGCCTAGTTTCTCAAAGGTCTTCAGTAGTTCGGGATCTACTTCTTCGAGGCTTTGGAGTTGCTCTTTTTTGCGCGGAGCCGAGTAGTAAATGATATCCTGGTAATCAATGGGCGGATATTCCACCTGGGCCCAGCGAGGTTCTTTCAGCGTCTTCCAATGGCGAAACGCTTTCAGCCTGATGTCGAGCATGAATTCGGGTTCATTCTTCCTGGCCGAAATGAAACGGATGGTATCTTCGGTGAGCCCTTTGGGCGCCTGGTCCATTTCAATGTCGGTGTAGAATCCGTACTTATACTCACCACCGGTTACCTCTTCCAATAAATCGTTGCTTTTATCTTCCATTCAAAAAGCTGTTTTTCGTTTTCGGGTTTTAAATCCCCCAAAGCATGATAAACAGGAAGGGGGAAGTCCTTAGGTTTATTTAGATTTAATTTAAATTAGTTTGCAAAGATAGCAAAGCTCAGGGGGATTTTCAACTGTTTATTTCGATTTATTTAGGCAGGCTGAAGCGGCCTTAATCAGCTGAGCATGCTGAGGTTTCCCACGGTTTCAAGGCCTGCATGGATGCCCTGTTCCGCAAATAACACCCTGTTTTTTTTGTCGATAAGGGTGACTCGAATGCTTGCATCAATGCTTTCGTGGATGATGCGTTCCATGTTTCCTGAAACGGGCGCTTTGAGCGATCCTTTCTCACCCCGTAAAGCCTCAATTTCGATTCGGAATTTCGCATGTTTTATTTCAAGATGGAGCAACTTCCCTTTATCAGAAATGTGCTGAATCTTTGCACCCGTATAGGTGGCAAAGGAATGGAGCTTTCCCCGGTGATGGAAAAACCCCAGAAAGCCAGTAAAGGATTTCCCGATCCAGGGGATTTTTGCCACGCTGAGCATAAAGGAAGTGCCAGCCTGCTCAAAGTGGTTGGTTTGCATCCATATCCAGGCTTCAGGCATGGAGGTTCCCCAGTCCTTTTCGATGTAGCCCCTGCCGTGGTCGAGGTGGATGAGTCCTTCCGAATGAAGGATTTCGCCATCCACACTGTGGTCGAGACTCACTACTCCGTGGTAACATTCCATAAAGGGCACATAGCGATACCAGCCCATGATGCCGGGCCGCCTGAATGATACCGGGTAGCGGGTAAAATCCCCAAATTCAAGCCTGCCCCTGAAAAAACCTGCATGGTTTTCCAAGTCGACCACCATGCCCTTTTGTGAGAAGAGGTTTGGCCCTACAGCTATGGAGAAATCCCCGGGAGAAAAACGGAAATCCTCTTTGGGATAGCGGAAATACCAGGTCTTGCCTGTTTTGCCATCAATGGCCTGCACAAATGAGTGGTTGTCGTCCCTGTTCAGGGAAAGGCCGGGGATGAAAGCCCACGAATGCCTGCCATCGGCACTGACTGCTTTCAGGTACCAGCCTTCAAAGTAATCCTTCTTTTCCACCCTTCCCTGGAACCAGGATGGGTTCCAGACTTTCCTGATGCGATGGGAGAGAGGGCCTTGATACCCGTATTTCAAGAGGAAGCCTGAAATGTTTTCCTGCATAAAACCTTGAATTTTATGATAAAGTTACTTGATTTTTTCCCCTTCTCTACTTCCAGTTGTAACCCTTCATTTTTTACGGGTTTTCATTCAGGGGTTTGTCCACAAACGGACAGAAAGTGTACTTTTATGGACATTGTAATGGAAGGTAAGATTTTTGCCTGGTTTATATTAGGTTGATTGCCAACGTATAACGAATAATGGCATGTTTTTATAGGTAGAAGAGGGGCAAAGCGTATTGTTATGGATCAATTTAAAACCGGAATACGTGCGTTGTTAAAGCAACGGTTTTACAGTTTCCTGAATATCGTTGGGTTTGGCCTCGGAATCACGGTGTTTAGTTTCGTTTGTATTTATGTCATCGATCAATATCTTTACGATCGCTGGAATCCTGAACGGGATACTATTTACCGCCTTGAAATGGAAACCTGGGCCCTGTCCGGTTCCCTGATGGGGCCATTCCTGGAGGAAAGGGTGCCTGAGTTGGAACAATCTCTCAGGGTAGATATCCGGATTGGGCGGAATGCCGATTTGCTGGTGGGCGACCAGATTTTTATCATTCCTCATCTGATTATGGCCGACAGCACTTTCTTTGATTTCTTTCCCCTGGAGTTCCTTGCAGGTCTTCCCGGTCAGGCCCTCACGAGCGACCGCTCCATTGTGCTCACCAGAAGTCAGGCGATGAATATTTTCGGCAGGATTGACGTGGTGGGGGAAACCCTTCGTTTTCGCAACAAGTACAACCTAATGGTTACTGGCGTGGTGGAAGATGTCAGGTACAGTCATTTACCCGTTTCTGCCATCATTCCCTTTCATTTTCTTGCCGAACTTACAGGGGATCCAAATATACTAAATGAATTCGGGGGGTGGAATTTCTTTACTTTTTTCAAAATTAATCCCAAAGCGGATGTTAAACTTGCGGAAGCAAAAGCTAACAAGGCGCTGAAGGATTATTATTTTGAAATGACAGGGGAGACCAGTGAGCGGGATTTCTCCCTTTTTCCTTATTCCGGGATATATTTTTCCGACCACATCGTTCATGAGTTTACCATTTTGCATGGCAGCCGCCGGATGATCAACGCTTTTGCGATGCTTGCAGTATTTGTTTTGTTTATTGCCATCATTAATTTTGTGAATATGGCCACGGCACGTGCTGCCAGCCGTTCGAAGGAAGTGGGGGTGCGCAAACTCCTCGGAAGCACCCGCAGGGAGCTTATCATGCAGTTCCTGACCGAGTCTGTCATCACTACCGCCATTGCCCTGGTCTTTGCAATGGTCCTTGTCGAGACGCTTCTGCCAAGCTTCAACGTCTTGGCAAACACCAGCTTCCGTACTTCCGACCTGAATTTCTTTGGGGTTCTAATGCTATTGCTCTTTGGCACCCTGGCCATCGGGTTTTTGTCGGGGATTTATCCTGCCTTTTACCTGACCGCCTTTCAGCCTGTTGCTGCCCTAAAAGGCGAACGCTCGCGCGGGCGAAAGGGCCTCTTTCTGCGTAAAGCCCTCATCGTTTTTCAGTTCCTGGTGTCGATTGCCCTGATTGCTTCCACCATCATCGTCTTTCGCCAGATCAACTATATGAAAGACAAGTCCCTGGGGTTTGACTCCGAAAACGTGGTCTTCTTTAGTATCGACCGGGAAGTTGTTGACCGCAAAGGTGCCTTGGAGTCCGCCATAAGGCAACACCCGGAGGTGGTGGATGTGAGTTTTGCAAGCGCTGCCTTTGGGGGCATTACCTGGCAGGAAAGCACTCAGGTTAATGGGATGATTAAGCAATATACATATTTCCCCATTCACACAGGATTCCTTGAGATGATGGGTGTTGAGCCAGTGGCCGGAAGACTTTTTGACCCTGACCTGAAATCTGAGGAAATGATTGCCATTGTCATCAATGAAGCATCGGTCAATTTTTTCGAGCTGGGGGATCGTCCGCAGGATGCCATCGGAAAAGAAATTGATGGAAGGCCGATTATTGGTGTGGTGCGCGATTTTCACTTTAATTCCCTGCAGCAGTCCATCGGACCTCTGGTGATTACGTGGTGGGAAGACCGCTGTTTTCAGGCTATGGTAAAAACCACCGGAAACCAGATGTCCGCCCTGATGACACACCTTGAAGGGGTAAGAAATGAATTTATGCCCGGACGGAGTTTTAACGCCAATACCATTCAGCAGTATTTCAACCGCAGCTATCAGCAGGAGGAAAGGTTTGGAAAAATCATCCTTCTGTTTGCCGGATTTGCCATCATCATTGCCTGCCTGGGCTTGTTCGGACTGGCATCGTTTACGGCTGAGCAGCGTACCCGCGAGATTGCCCTCCGGAAAGTGCTGGGGGCAGGCATCGGAAACATCTCGAAGATGATGCTCAGGGAATTCCTGATGCTGGTACTGATTGCCCTGGTGATTGCTGGGCCCCTGGTATGGTACTTTATGGAGAAATGGCTGGCCGGCTTTGCCTACTGCGTCCAAGCTGGCGTTATACCCCTGTTGCTTGCAGGGGGAATGGCTGTATTGATCATGGTCATTACCGTGGGATATCATGCCCTGAGGGCTTTCAAGGCAAATCCGGCAGAGGCCCTGAAATACGAGTAGTCAGCCCAAGGCTCAGGACTTTTCCTGGCTCAGCTCTTCCAGGATCCGTTTCACTTCCTCCTCGGTGGTTTGCAGGGCTTCCTTGCAAACCTGTATCAGTTTTGAAGCCCGCTTTACCTTTTCCGAAAGCTCATCCACCGAGATGTCCTCATTCTCAATATCACTTACAATGACCTCCAGTTCCTCAATGGCCTGGGAATAAGTCAGCTTTTCCGTCATTTTCTTTTTTCTTTGGTTGTACCTTGCTTTCGATGCTTCCGTCAAAGAGGCGCGTGGTAATCAGCTCACCGGGTTTGACCTCCTGTTCGCTTTTGATGCTTTTACCGTTTAGCAGGGTTATTGAAAATCCCCGCTTCAGGATGTGTTCAGGTTTCAGGAGATGGATGCGTTGCTGCTGATGATCCAGTTCGCGGTTTTCCTTTTCCAGAAATCGTTTGGCTCCCGACTGGAGGCGTCCGAGTAGGACAGAAAGCATATACTGGTCTTTCTGCAAAATCTTGGCTGAAAAGGAGCGCAGGGTTCCCGCCAGCCTTGTCAGATGCTGGTTCTCTGCGCTCAATATCTGCTGAGAGTGTGTGCTGAGACTTGCCTGGGCCGCCTTCACACGCTCTTCAAAAGCTGTAAAGCGGCCAACAACGAAATACGCCACATCGGTGGGGGTTACTTTGTTTTCCCAGGCTACCATTTCCGATATGGTCTCATTGGTGGCATGTCCTATCCCCGTAATGACGGGAATGGGGAAGTTGGCGATTTCGCGCGTCAGGGTATAATGGTCATAGCAACTCAGCCCGATGTCGCCTCCGCCTCCGCGGATAATGGCCACCAGGTCAAAAAATTCGTACTTCTTGCGGATCTGCCTCAGTTGTGCAGTCAGGCTCTCTACGGCCTTGTCGCCTTGCAGCAGGGCGGGAAACAAATGGTGCCACACCGTGAAGCGATTCTGGTATCCCGAAAGGATCTTCAGGAAATCGTGATAACCCTTGCTCGTCTCCACTGATACCACGGCCAGCCTTCGCGGCAGCAGCGGCATTTCGAGGCTCTTGTTCAGGTCGAAGATCCCTTCTGTTTTCAACCGTTCAATGGTTTTTTGCTTTTCGAAAGCCATTTGCCCCAGGGTGAAGGCGGGCTCAACCTGGTGGATCTGCAGTGAGAGCCCGTAAACGGGGTGGAAGGTCACACTCGACTGAAACAGGATCGACATGCCCTCGCTAAGCGGCTCACCCGTAACGCGGATAAAGTTCTCGTTGATGAATTTATAGTCGCCTGCCCAGATTGTAGCACGCATCTGAGCCATGATCTGGTCGCCCGATTTCTCTACCAGGTCGGGATAGCAATGGCCGCTGCGGGGGTAATGATTCAGTTTGGCAACCTCAGCCTTGATCCAGTAGGTGGATGAGTAATGCCGCTCAATGATTGAGCGGATACTTCGGGCCAGATCGCTCAGCGTGTAAATCTTCCTATCGGCTTCCATGAGCTCGTTTCAGTCAATGGTATGACAGTCAGGCAATGGGCCTGATTTCCATGAGCGAATTTAGGAAAAAAGTGATTGACCCGAAAGGCTTTCGCAAAAAACCTGCAGGTTTAACGACCGATGTTTATGCTTCCTCGTTTACCACAAGCTTAAAGCCTTTGCCGTGCACATTGATAAGTTCCACTTCGGGGTCGTCCTTCAGGTATTTCCTCAGCTTGGCAATATATACGTCCATGCTCCGGGCATTGAAATAGTTGTCGTCTAGCCAGATCTTGTTCAGTGCATCCGAACGGTCGAGCACATCATTGGTGCGGTCACAAAGCATCTTCAGCAACTGGGCTTCCTTGGAGGTCAGCTTCTGCTCACGCTCTTCTATTTTCAGCGTCTGACGCGAGAAATCAAATACATATTTCCCTAGCTGGAAAAGCGTCTTGTCTGTATCACCGCTTTGTTCTGGGCTTGTACGCCGATAGATGGCGTTGATCCTCAGCAACAACTCTTCCATGCTGAAGGGCTTGGTAATGTAATCATCCGCGCCAATCTTCAGCCCTTCTATGATGTCTTCCTGCATGGCCTTAGCCGTAAGAAACAGGATCGGGATCTTTTTATCGACCTTTCGGATGTCGCGTGCAAGGGTAAAACCATCCTTGATGGGCATCATCACATCCAGTATGCAAAACTGAAACATCTCTTTCAGAAAAGCATCATAGGCTTCCTGACCATTGATACACAGACGGGTAGGAAACCCCTTGGCTTCCAGGTAAGCTTTCAGGATGGTTCCCAGGTTGGGATCATCCTCGGCGAGCAAGATCTTTATGTTTGATTGTTCCATGATGACTTTTTCTGATTATTGCTGATTATCGTTTTGGTACCCGTTGAAACCAAAGGGTAAGAATATGGTGAATCGCGAGCCTTTTTTCAATTCGCTTTCCAGGGAAATGTGTCCACCGTGCTTTTCCACAACGGCTTTAACGTAACTCAGACCCAGCCCGAACCCCTTCACATCATGAATGTTTCCGGTCGAAACTCTGTAAAGGTTCTCAAAAATTTTCTTCTGGTTCGCACGGCTGATGCCAATTCCTTTGTCTTCAATGTGAACCATTATGCCCGAACTGCTGTTCTCCGTGCTCACCGTAATATGGGGTGAAGCAGGAGAGTATTTGTTGGCATTGTCCAGCAAATTTACAAATACATTGGTTAAATGTACTTTATCTGCTTCAATAAAACTGTATTCGGCATCCAATTTAGATTCGATATGCCCGTGTTTGCTCTCCACCTGCAGGCTGATCTTCCTTACAGCCTGGTCAATCAGCTCGTGGATATCCAGTCCGCTGCGGTTTAGCTTTAGCATGCCCTTTTCAATGATTGCGGTTTGCAGCACCTTTTCGGTCATGAGTCCCAGGCGATGGTTTTCCTCGTCTATCATGCGGATGTAACTCTGGTAAAGGTCTTCCGACTTGCTTATGTCCTGGTCCTTCAGGGCCTGGCATGCCAGCGATATGGTCGAAATCGGCGTTTTCAGCTCATGGGTCATGTTGTTGATAAAGTCGTTCTTCATCACCGACAGCTTTTTCTGCCTGATTACCGTCACCATGGTGAAGGCAAAGGAAGAGATGATCAGCAGGATAAAAATGGAAGAGGTGGCTAGCATGGTATTGATCTGGGAGACCAGGTAACGTTTCTGCTCTGGAAAATACAAGAGCAGGTACTCGGGGTTCATGAAAATCTCGTTGGGGTAGAGGCTGAAGGCATAGGGGCTCTCCAGCAGCCTTTGGGTATTATCCCCTGTTTTCTGGGCTACCAGGGTGTTGAAGGCAGGGTTGTAAATGGCAAAGTCGTATTCTGTTTTGATCCCGTGGCTCTTTAGCTCGGCTTTCAACAGCGAGTCAATGACCTGTACGTTTTCCTCGGAAGTGGGCTGGAATGACGAGCGGCCCGAGAACAGGTCCTCAAACAGGTCGTTGATGAAACGGCTGCGGTCGAAAAACATTTGCAGGGGGTCTTCAGGTGTCAGGTCTACTGGGTTGGAGGCATATCCCATGGCGGGGTGCCCGCCTTGGCTCTCCCTTACATAGGATGTATCGAATGAATGGATCTGTCGCCCGTTTTCATGGCCCGTGATGCTGAGTTGGAACGACTCGCGCATATATGGGCTGCTGCCGCTCGTATCCTGGCCCTGCTGACGCATCGACTCTGTGACTGCATTGTAATATTCCCTGTTGAGCGAGTCGATCATTTGCGAATAACGGTTGTCACGCTCCTGCTGGTACAGCAAACGCCGGGTCACCTCTATCTTGTTGTACCTGGTGATCGCCTTGGTCACTGCATCCCCCACCCCCCGGTCGAAATTCATCTCCTTCACCGAAAGGGCACTCCTGATCCAGTAGATCTGTATGCCCACCAGACCCAGCAAGGAGATGGTGATGGCAATGATTAGCAGAATAATAAATCTTCGCTTCATCCCTGAGATTTTTTTCCTCTTTCAAACAGTCATGAAAAAGGCGGTCAGGAGTCAAGTTTTGCCTGCACCGCTTCTGATGCAAAAATAAGTCGGAAAGTATTAATAATTAGGTGTTTAACATAATTTAACACCCATTAACTTTTTTTAAACCGGGGACAAAAGCTATTTATTTTACTTTTGTTTCCAGGTAAAGGAACGAAAGCAAAAATGTTCTATTGGTTTTTTGTGTATTGATTTTGTGGTTATAAATTGTGGGAAATAGAGGGCCGTGAGGCCCTCTGTTTTATAGGCGCGATTCCACTTTGTTCCAGCTGACAAGCTTCCAGAACGACTCGATGTAATCGGGTCTGCGGTTTTGGTAGTCCAGGTAATAAGCGTGCTCCCACACATCGCAGGTCAAAAGGGGCGTTTTGCCGCTGCGCAGGGGGTTGCCTGCATTGCTTTCCTTCGTGATGGCCAACTTCCCGTCTTCGTTTTTTACAAGCCAGGCCCAGCCGGAACCAAACAGCGTGGCGGCGGCTTGCGAAAATTCTTCCTTGAACTTGGCGAAACTGCCAAAGCTTTCTTCAATTGCTTCCATGAGCTTTCCCTTAGGCTCTCCTCCTCCATCAGGTGAGAGGCCCTCCCAGTAAAAGGTGTGGTTCCACACCTGGGCCCCGTTGTTAAAGATGCCGCCTTCTGCCTTGCGAATAATCTCTTCAAGGCTGGCCTGCTCAAAGGGGCTGCCCGGTAGCAGCTTGTTCAGGTTGTTTACGTAAGCCTGGTGGTGCTTGCCGTAATGAAATTCGATGGTCTTTGCCGATATGACGGGCTCAAGGGCCTTGTGGTCAAATGGCAGTTTGGGTAATTCGTGTGTCATGGCATTGGGTTTTTGAGGTTTCATATATAACAAAAATATATTAAATAAGGCGCTTTTCCAAATCATTTCAGCCTTTTGGTACAATTTTTTATTTTTGTTCCCATAATCAAAATCTCCTTCCTGATATGAAGCACAATATTCTTAAAATATTTGGTTTAATTTCCTTATTTTTCCTCCCGGCTTTTTTCACTGCCTGCGGCCCCTCGGCCAAACAGCGCGAACAACAAGCCAAAGAAGACTCAATCCGCCTCGACAGGGAACGACAGGAATTGCTTGAACGAGCGGGCACTATGATCGACTCGGTTAAGGTCGAACTGCCCGATACCCTGTAATATTCCCCCGGGTATCGCTGTCCATTGGCGGACAAAAATGTTCGATTTTACTTCCCTTTTTTTACGAATGGGAGTGCTGTGGACTTTATAATGTTTTGTTTACCAGTCAGATATAACTATTTGCATGTTTTTTGTCTTATTGTTATATCCTGCAGCCAATGGCTTAAGGTGATGTTCTGATGTGAGCACTTTTCAGGGAAAGATTTTGGAAAGTACAACCAGGTATCTTTTCCTGAAAGGGAGAAAGAACGACCTAAAGTCCTTTTCCGGGAAAACTCCCTTTAGGACGCTGTATAGGATGATTGCTGAATTGTTTTATCCCTAATACCTGATGCCATGAGAGAGATCGTAATCCTGATTCCCGAGGTCGATGCCAGGCAAAACGTCGAGATTGATGTGCGGATCAACGGCAAGAAGCACACCCTGAAATACCGCGTTGAGATCGTGGAGTGGGAAGGCAACGACCCCTCAGGCGACCGTGTTTCTGTTCTGAAACGAAAAATCGAAAACTACGATAAAGGCTGGCAATTGATGGAAATCGGGGCGCCCTTTGACCACCAGATACCCCTGGTTTTTCGCAAACGCAGGAAAGCGGATCACCAAAAATAACAGGCCTATTGAAATACAATGAATGCGATCTTCCCTGGTCGGTTTTTTTCGGCACGGAAGCGGATAATAATTAAAAAACCCTCGCTGAAGCATTGATCAGCGGGGGTTTTCAGTACCCGGGGCCGGGATCGAACCGGCACGGTATTGCTACCATTGGTGTTTGAGACCAACGCGTCTACCAATTCCGCCACCCGGGCATGGACAGGGGAAAAGCGCGTTTCCCGAGGTTGCAAATTTAATCAATCCTTTTATTCCCGCAAAAAATTTATGCAAATTCAATTCAGGCTGAAAGCGCTAAGTCTGATATTATTTCTATTTTTGTTGAAATCAATCACTTAATTACCCGACAAAACCTCCTGCTATGTCCACCGTCGTTAAGATATTTTCAGGTTCCTCTTCCCAAAACCTGGCTCAGAAAATTGCTGAGCATTACGGGATTCCCCTCGGAAAAGAAGTTGTGGCCAGGTATTCTGATGGTGAGTTTCAGCCCTCCTTTGAAGAGACCCTTCGCGGAAAGGATGTGTTCATCATTCAGAGTACATTTCCCCCTGCCGAAAACATCCTTGAACTCCTGCTGATGATCGATGCCGCCAGACGGGCTTCTGCCAACCAGGTGGTTGCCGTGATTCCTTATTTTGGCTTTGCTCGTCAGGACCGTAAGGACAAGCCACGCGTTCCGATAGGCGCCAAGCTGATTGCCAATCTGCTTACCGCCGCAGGGGTCAGCCGTGTGATCACAATGGACCTGCACGCCGACCAGATCCAGGGCTTCTTTGATGTGCCAGTCGACCACCTTTATGCGTCGGCTATTTTTGTGCCCTACCTGAAGGACCTCAACCTTCCCAACCTGGTAATGGCATCACCCGATACAGGGGGTACCCGCAGGGCAGGAGCCTATGCTAAGTTTATGAACAGCGAACTGGTGATCTGTTACAAACAGCGCGTGAAACCCAATGTGGTTGATCGGATGATGCTCATTGGGGACGTGAAGGGAAAAGACGTGGTCCTTGTGGATGATATCATTGACACAGCAGGATCCATTACAAAGGCCGGGCAAATGATGATCGAAAACGGCGCTACCAGCGTCAGGGCCATCTGCACCCACCCTGTCTTCAGCGGAAAGGCCCTTGAGCGCATCAACGAAAGCGTGTTTGAGGAGGTGATCGTTTCCGATACAATCCCCATGACCTGTGAATCACCCAAGATTACTGTGCTGAGCACCTCTAAACTTTTTGCCGACGTCATCCTCCGCGTTCATTCGCACCAGTCCATCAGCACCCATTACGAGTTCTCGACAATGCTGTAAGTTTTTTAAAATATTCATAGCCAATTGCCTGTAAAGTATTATCTTTGCAGGCAATTTTTTTGGGGCCAAACAAGCCCCGATTTTTAGTAACCTATTTTTGTAAACAAAATGAAAAAAGTATCTGTGAGCGGTTCTCCGCGCGAGAACGTAGGGAAAAAAGATGCTAAGCGCCTGCGCCGTGAAGGTATGGTGCCTTGTGTTATCTATGGCGGTAAGGAACAAATCCAGTTTGCTGCTTCCGAAAAAGAATTTAAGGATGTGGTTTACACCCCCGAAGCCTGCCTGATTGAGCTGAACATTGATGGTAAAAAATTCAATGCCATTCTGCAGGATATCCAGTTTCACCCCGTGACGGAGCGCATTCTGCATGCCGATTTCCTCGAGATCTTCGACAATAAACCCGTCAAGGTCAGCATCCCAGTAAAACTCTCGGGTAACAGCCCTGGCGTCATCAAAGGTGGCAGGCTTCAGATGAAGCTTCGCAAGGTGAATGCTAAAGGCCTTCCCGGTGACCTGCCCGACCAGATCGATGTCTCCATCTCTAAACTCGAAATTGGCGACTCCTTTAAGGTTGGTCAACTGCAGAGTGATAAACTTGAATTCCTCGATCCTGCCAGTTCAGTGATTGTTATGGTTAAGTCGACCCGCGTGGTGGCTCCCATAGAAACTGAAGAGGAAACGGAGGGTGAAGCAGAAGAGGCAGCACCCGCAGCTGAGGAATAGAAGAATAATTTCCAAAACGCTTTATAGGGCGCAGGAGGTTTCTTCTGCGCTTTTTTTTTGCACCGCCTGAAAGCTTTTACGTATTTTTACAAAAAAAAGGGGATCGGGGAAGTTCCCTTATTCAACATTTCTTGAATTCAATGAAATATCTGATTGCAGGCCTGGGCAACATTGGCCCCGAATACCATGAAACCAGGCATAACATTGGCTTTATGATCCTTGACCATCTGGCCGCTGATAAGGAGGTTGCCTTCAGCCCTGCACGCTATGGCGATAAGACTGAATTCAGGCTCAAGGGACGCACCTTTATCCTGCTGAAACCTTCTACTTACATGAACCTCAGTGGCAGAGCTATTCATTATTGGATGACCAAACAAAAAGTCGAACTGGAACATTTGCTGGTGTTGGTCGACGACATTGCCCTTCCCCTGGGCGCCCTGCGCATGAAGGCCAGGGGGGGAGCAGGGGGGCATAACGGCCTGAGCCACATCATCGATATGCTGGGCACCGACCAGTATGCCAGGCTGCGCTTTGGCATAGGGGGCGACTTCCCCAAGGGATTTCAGTCGCAGTATGTGCTGGGCAAATGGGAGCCCGAAGAACGTGAGCTCATCGATCCCCGCATCAAGGTTGCTGCCGAAATGGTGGTAAGCTTTGGCATGCAAGGCCCTGAAAGGACAATGAATCTCTTCAATAAAAAATGAGCGCGATCTTACGGGTAACCTGTGCTGTTATTTATGACCAGGGCCGGGTGTTCGCTGCACGCCGGGGCCCTTCAGGGCAACAGGCCCTTAAGTGGGAATTCCCGGGAGGGAAGATCGAAGCCGGGGAAACAGAAGAGGAATGTTTGCACCGTGAACTGGCCGAGGAACTGCAGATGAAAGTCCACATCATTGCCCGGCTGCAATCGTTCGTTCATGATTATCCCGGTTTCACCATTGAACTGCTTCCCTTTTTTTGCCGATTGCTCAAGCCCGGACACCTCGCCCTTGAACATACCAACACAGGCTGGTTTACCCCTGTTGAACTAATGGGTCTTGATTGGGCTGAGGCCGATGTGGCCCTCATGGAATACGTGGTGATGGGTTTACTTTAATCATCCTGGCTGCGGCCGGCATCATACATCCTTTTCCACTGGATCAGCCCCATTACCGCAATGATCAAAAAAATGACAAACTGAAAACTTGTAAAAACAAGGCCTTTGATAAAATATAGCGGGATTGAGATGATATCGCCAGCTATCCAGTAGATCCAGTTCTCGATCTTTTTGCGGGCCATATACCACATCCCGATCAGGAAAATGGAAGTGGTAAACGAATCTACGTAAGGCACGTAGGTTTTCATATAACCGTTGGGGTCATCATTCATGAAGATCCAGATCAATCCCAGTATGATTATATAAAGCACCGGAATCATCAGGATGCCCTGGAGTTGTTCCTTTTTGGTGTTCCAGCGTATGGGCAATACCTTTTTGTTTTCGTCCTTGCGGGTCCACATATACCAGCCATAAAGGCTCATCCCCGTATAAAACACGTTGATGCCCATGTCGGCATATAACTGGGCAAAAAAGCAAATAAAAATATAGATTACCGTGCTGATGATTCCAGTGGGGTAAACAAGGATATTGGCCTTCTGGGCATACCACACACTGAGGATCCCGAATATCACCGCGATGATCTCCCAGATGGATGAGCCGGCTACGTTCTGCCGGAACAATTCAAAAAAAGCATTCCAGTCCATTATATGCAGGTTGTTTATTAAAAAAAGACGCGCAAAGGTAGCAAAGCCCTTTTATTTAATGTCCCGGAAGCAAGGAAATTATTTTCGGTAAATAATTTTATTCTGACTCTAATTGAAAATTGGCTAAAGCAAACCTCAGGTCGGACCACGAGAACTCACTTCCCAGCACGGCCATCACATCGCTCAAGCGGGTGCTCTTAACCGCTTTGGCAGCCGCCCTGATTTGTTCAATTTTTTCGGGCTCAACCAATTCTGAAGCGTCTATGGCTCCTTTTTCCAAAAAATGAAAAAGGTGAATCCCGATGGTTGATTCGGCCAGCGACCGGGCCCTGGCAATGGCATCTATGCTCAGTCCCTGGCGGAACATCTCGTACGTGACGGTTTTTGAGTCGGGCTTTTTTTCTTTGGGTTCGGCTTCGGCCTTTTTCTTTCTGCCTCTCTTGCTTTTTTTTGGTTTTTCTGCTTCTGCCGTCATCAGTTCCCGTTCCTGGTGCAGCCCCGGGCTCTTCAGCCGCTGTTTGTTCAGCTCGGTGTTTTCCAAAACTGCAGCGATCAGTTTATCTACCTTATGGATGTATTGCTGGCGACCGAAAAATACCCCCTCCAGCTCGCGCAATTCCTTGATGTACTTCTTCAGGCCGCTGGTGCCGCTGACCTCTTTGATGTGGCCAAAGATCTTTGCCGACACTTCCTTCAGCAGGGGCTCAAAATAAGCATTGGCGGCCTGTATGCGTTCCTTCAGCAGGGGCAAATGGCTCTCGTGGCTCAGCATGCCCTGGCGCTGCATTTGCTGGCGGAAGCGCTCGGCAACTTCCTTCAGGGTTTTCGCCTTGTCCAGGATTTCTATGCCGAAAGCCTTAAACGCCTGCCTGGGTGAACGCTTCTCATCCTTGTTGTATCCCTTGAGGAAGTCTTCGGAAGCCCATACCAAGGGCGAGAAGTCGAAGGCTTGCTCCACTTCGCCCAGCATATACAGCCTGCTCTCCTGCTTCAAACGGTTGGCAAGCACCGCCCTTCCGGGCTTGCCTGCCACAAACTGAACCAGCGAATGGTCAGCATCAGGGCTGTGGGACGGGAATGGCGTGGTGAGCACCAACCCGTCAAGACTGCGCAGGCGCGACAGGGCCACATAGGTTTGCCCTGAGGCGAAGGCCCCGGCCACATCTATGACAGCCTTGTCAAAGGTCAGCCCCTGGCTCTTGTGCACGGTGATGGCCCAGGCCAGCTTCAGCGGCAGGTGGGTAAAGGTGCCTGCTATCCGTTCTTCAATTTCATTGGAGTCCTGGTTCAGGCTGAACTTCTTGTTCTCCCAAGTGTAAGCCTCCACTTCCGTGGAAGGGGACCCATCGCTGAAACGCACCACCACGCCTTCTTCGCTGATCTCATCCACCGTGCCGATCTTCCCGTTGAAATAGCGCCGCTCGGCGGCATAGTCGTTTTTGATGAACATCACCTGCGCGCCCTCCTTCAGCTCAAGGGTATATTCAACAGGGAACTGCGATTCGTTGAACTCCCCATCCAGTCTTGCATGAAACTGGTGAACCTTCCCGGGAAGCTTGTCAAGGGCCTTGCGGTTGATGTGATCGGCCTTCTGGTTATGGGTGGTAAGGAACACCCAGCCCTCATTCTCGGTGGGGTCAAAGCCGGGCTGGTAATGGCTGTTGAGCAGGGCCAGGTCGGAAGGCTCAAGCCTGTTTTCGCGCAGCTTATTGAGCAGGCTAATGAACCGCAGGTCGGTCTGCCTGTAAATATGTTCGAGCTCAATGTAGAGGGGCGGGTTTTGCTGCAGGGCCCTGGCATCGAAAAAGAACAGGGAAGGGTAATGATGCCTGAGCAATTCCCACTCGTCATTTTTCACCACGGGGGGCAGTTGCCACAGGTCGCCTATGAACAAAATCTGCAAGCCGCCAAAGGGCACATTCCTTTTGCGGCGGATATGGCGGAGCAGGGCATCGATGGCATCCAGCAGGTCGGCCCTGAGCATGCTTACCTCGTCAATGATCAGCAGTTCCAGCTCGCGCAGCATGCTTCGCTTGCTGGCATTGATCTGGGTCTTCCCGATCAGGCTTTGGGGGGTGCTTACGGGGGTGCTGAGGCGGCTGACATTGACCCCCTGGAGCGAAGGCACAAAGGCCCCAAAAGGCAGCTGGAAAAGCGAATGCAGGGTGACCCCTCCCGCATTGATGGCGGCAATACCTGTGGGGGCGGCTACCACGCTCTTTTTATGGGTGCAGCCAACGATCTTTTTTAAAAAAGTCGTCTTTCCCGTGCCTGCCTTTCCCGTTAGGAATATATGGCATCCCGTCTGGTTGATGAAACGGGAAGCAATGGCTGCAGGGTTTTGAAAATCATTCATTCAGCACTTTTCTAAGGAGATTTCCCCGAAAGGGTAAAACTAATAAAATTCGAACTGATAAAAAAGGAATCGCCCCCCGGTTTAACCAACAAAAGAATTCCCAAACCAAAGGCCGGTTTCAAACAAGGCCTCCTGACCATAACTTTTGCCTTTTACACGGGTCACCCCGAAACCCTTTCAGGATCGGTTTCGGGTCGTACTTTAAACGTACCTAAGACGTACTTAAGACGTACCTTAGACGTACCTTAGACGTACAAAATACGTTTAAAGTCCGTTTCAGGTCCGATTTAAGTCCGTTTCAGTTCCGTTTTATCTTCGAAGCAGGAACGACCTAGGAAAAGGCCGAATTCTGCCTGGTTTTGGGTAATACAGTTGTACTGAAAGAAAAAGGAGTGCCTGGAAGCCGGTTGGGCCAAGACAAGGCAAAAAAAAAGACCGCCCCTTGATGAAGGGGCGGCCACTATTGTGTAAAACCCGCAGGCAATGACCGATTAGAATCGATAGCCAAGCGAAATACCAAAGCCGGTATTCTTCACGCTTGTATCGCCATCGTCGCCACTTGAATCGGGATTGATGTTGACAAGTCCAAGCTGGGTGTTGAGTTGGAAAGAAAGGCCCATGGCCAGTTCATATCCAAAGAAAACATTGGCGCCGAAATCGAAGGGTTTGAACTGAGCGATGCTTCCATCGGCTTCATATTCATTGTTCCAATCGATATCCGCATCCGTTGAGGTATTGTTCAGGGTATATTTTGCCTTTCCGGTAATACCATAGCCCAGGTAAGGACCAAAGCCCAGCATGAAGCGTCCATTGCCCAAAATGGGTTTGTAAAGGAGGCTCAGCGGTAGTTCGATGTAGCCCAGGTTGAAATCTATTTCGGTATCCAACCCAAGGAATTCGTTAGTGGACTTTGCGCCCTTGGTAGAGAACAGCAAAGCGGGCTGGAAATAGAAATCGGGAGCCACGGGGATTTCTGCAAATAAACCTGCATTGAAGCGGGGCACGAGGTCGAGTTCGAGGGCATCGCCATCAAAGTCCTTTCCGTTGAGGTTTTGCATGTCGAAGCCAGCGCGCAATCCGAAGGATACGCCCTGGGCCTGAGTCTGTGCAGTGAAGCCTGCAAGCATCAGTATGGCAACAATTGAAAAAGCTACTTTTTTCAGATTCATCATTTTTAAAATTTAAATTAGACAAATAGAACATATTGAGTCAGGTCAAAGAAGTATAGCCGGGGGTTTAGTTTCCTTCGGCGGCTTGTTCTTCTGCTTCCTGGCGCATTTTTTCGTTGGCGGTGATGGCAAATTCCACCCTGCGGTTGTTGGCACGACCCTCGGCCGTTTCGTTGGAATACTTGGGTTGTTCTTCGCCAAAGCCAATGATGGCAAGTCTTTCGGCAGGGATGGCCTGGTTGACCAGGTAGGTGGCCACAGCGCCTGCACGGCGTTCGGAGAGCGCCTGATTGTATTCATTGGATCCCGAGCTGTCGGTGTGTCCGTGAATTTCAATATCCGTATCGGGATATTTATTGAGGATGATGACCAGTTTATCCAGGTTTTCCAAAGCCTGGTCAGTAAGTACAGAGCTGTCAAAACCAAAAAGGATGTCGTTGGTAAATTCTACAATGATCCCCTCTCCAACTCTTTCAACATTCACATCAGGAATTTCTTCCCTGATTTCTTCAGCCTGCTGGTCCATCTGATGGCCAATGATTGCGCCGGCGGTTCCACCCACTGCGGCACCCACAACGGCCCCAGCAGCGGTATTACCCGAAGCCCGCCCAATAATGGCGCCGGCAGCGGTTCCTGCTGCTGCTCCAATGGCTGCGCCTTTATGGGTACCAGTCAGAGCCTTGCAACCCTGAAACATCATGGAGGTTGCCAATAAAGCAATAAAAAACAACTTTGTCCTTTTCATTTTTTTTTGATTTAGTAAATAATTGGTTATCGAAGTTAGGTATTTTTAATGAATTCGTCAAGGTCTTGACAAAAAACAGGTCATTTCAACGGGATGAAACTGATGGCCACCCCACCTCCTTGAGCAAGTTTTATGCCAAACTTACTGTCGGCAGTGACTTCCTGTGATTCAATGACATAGGCTGCCGGGTTTTCCATCCAATGGGCATTGGGGGCATCCTTGTATAGGGTTGCGCGATAGGTGACCCCCGGCTCAAGGAAATTGGTCTCTACCATGATCTCCCGGCTTTCTTCATTGGTGATGCCTCCCAGGAACCAGTGTCCTGTATCCCGTTCCTGGCGGGCAATAGTGATGTATTCACCGATTTCCCCATCCAGCACCTTGCTTTGTTCCCAGTCGACGCCCAGGTCGCGTATAAACTGGAAGGCGGGATGGCCTTCGTAGTTTTGGGGCAGGTCGGCGGCCATTTGCACGGGGCTGTACAATACAACGTAAAGGGCGAGCTGGTGGGCCAGGGTGGTGTTGACCTGGTTGTTGGGCTTGGTGGGGCCGAGCTTTATGTTGAAGATGCCCGGGGTGAAGTCGATGGGCCCGGCCAGCATGCGGGTGAAGGGGACGATGGTCAGGTGGTCGGGCGGGTTTCCTCCGTCGCTCGCCCAGGCATTGAATTCCTGTCCGCGCAGGTTCTCGCTGGCAAAGAAGTTGGGCCAGGTGCGGCGTAAACCGGTAGCCATCACGGTTTCATGTGAATTAACCGCCACTTTATGTTTGGCGGCGGTTTCAAGGACTTTCTGGTAGTGGTTCACCATAAACTGGCTGAGGTGATATTCTCCTTCGGGGAGGATGGTGCCCACGTAGCCGGTTTTCACGGCGTGTATTCCCAGGCTTTCTGCCAGGGCATATGCGGTGTCGAGCTGTTGTTCATAAGTGCCCACGGCGGCCGAGGTTTCGTGGTGCATGATTATATTCAGGCCTTTGCCCTGGGCATAATCAACCACGCCCCTGAGGTCGTAGTCGGGATAAGGGGTCACAAAGTCGTAGATGCCTTCGCGGTCGGCGGTGCCGATCCAGTTTTCCCATCCTGTATTCCAGCCTTCCACCAGCACGGCATCCAGGCCGTTTTCGGCGGCAAAGTCGATATAGCGTTTGGCATTTTGGGTGGTGGCGCCGTGCCTTCCGCCGGCCATGGCCCAGGTAGAGAGGTCGAGGTGCATCTCCCACCAGATGCCATTGTATTTAACGGGTTTCAGCCAGGATGTATCTTCAATTTTGCTGGGTTCGTTCAGGTTAAGGATCAGCCTGGATTCGATCAGGTCGCCCGCACGGCCGGCGATCTGTATCATCCGCCAGGGGGTGTTGAATGGAGTTTGCCGTTCCACCTTATAGTCGCGCCACGAGCCCACCAGGTTGGTGGTCATGCCCAGGTTTTCGTGGTCAATGGCCAGGGTCATGGCGGCGTAATCCACCAGGGCAGCTTCGTGGAAGCTCAGGTAGATCCCGCTGTTGGTTTTCATGGTTACGGGGGTGCTGACGGCATTGACGGGGATGAAGGTCTGGGCCAGGTTGGCATGCTCGCGGTATGTGAGGGCGTCGATCTCGCTGAACCGGCTGGTGCTGTATAGATGCTCGTAAATATCCCAGTCGCCGGGGATCCACCAAACCTTGTGATCCGCTGTGAGGTTAATCTGGGTGTGTTCTTCTGTGATGAATACTTCGCCCATGTTTTCCTGTTGGGGAAATTCGAAGCGGAAGCCCAGGCCGTCATCATATACGCGGAACAACAGTTCGAAGGTTCGTTTTAATGCTTCTTTTTCGGCAAAGGATACCCTGAGCTCATTGTAGTTGTTGTCCACATAACGTTGTTCTCCCCAGGGCATCTCCCAGGTTTCGGAAAAGGAACTGCTTTCTGCCGAGCGGATCTCAAGGCCGGCCCTTAAAGGGGCCATATCGAGGAATTCAAAGGCCAGACCCGAAGTATCGATGACCAGTTGTTGGTTAAAACTTACGGTATAGGCGGCCTGCCCGTCGGCAAGGGTAAACACTTCCACTTGGATGTTTCCTGATGGTGATTGAACTTTGCCGGGGATGCTTTTCTGGCAAGCTGAAAACGCAGCTGCAAGGATAAGAAGCATCCATAAGCGAATGTTTTTGGTCATTGTTTTGGTTTTAAATAATACAACAAAATAATATGCATTAAAGTTTAATGAAGATTTTTTTTCTGAACAGGATCCTTGCGGGAATAAACAGGATTCCAAGGTAGGCCAGAGCCAGGAGAAGGCTAGCCGGTTTTGGGGCCATTCCCACGTCTGTCAGCCATTGAAATGCGTAAAACACCAGTGCTCCCTTGCCCAGGCTGATCCCACGAAAGAACCAGGACAGCAGCCCTGCCAGGACATAAACAGCGATGGCGTTTGAGCCCAGCACCACCCAGGGGCGGGTGCAGCAGGTTTTTTTCTGCAAGTCGATCAGGAAATAACAGGTGGCCAGGGTCATTGAGGCCAGGCCTGAGGTCAGCAGCACATAGGAGCTGGACCAGATGGGCTTGTTCAGAGGAAATATCCAGCTCCAGGCATAACCGGCAATAAAGGCAAGGAATCCCGTGAGGAACATCCAGAGGGTTTTTTGTTCGCCTTGGGTTTTGGCCAACAGGATCTTACCCGTGAGCATTCCCGTTATTCCTGTGGCCATGGCGGGCAGGGTGCTGAGCAGGCCTTCGGGGTCCCAGGTTCCCTGCCACATGCGACCCGGGAGCAGGAAGCTATCTACCCAGGCGGCCAGGTTGATCCCGGGCTCAAGCATGGGCTGCCCGTAGCCCGGGGTGGGGATAAACATCATGGCTGCCCAGTAGGCGATCAGGATAAGGCCGCCAAGGACGGCCTGGGACTTCCAGCCAGTAAAAATAAACAACAGTGCCGAGGTCACGAAAACCAGGGCAATACGCTGGAGCACCCCAGCCACCCTGAGTTCGGAAAAGTCAAATTCGTGCCAGAGGTTCAGAAAGATGCCGACGGCAAAGATCTTCAGGCCCCTGAAGAGGATTTTTCTGAGCATTTCTTTTTTGGGGACGCCTTTAGCTATTCTTTTTTCGTAAGCAAGGGCGATGGAAACCCCCATAATAAAAAGGAAGAAAGGGAAGATCAGGTCGGTGGGTGTGATGCCGTGCCAGGGTTTGTGGAGCAGGGGCGCATAGACGTGTTCCCAGCTCCCCGGGTAATTGACCACAATCATGGCGGCGATGGTCAGCCCGCGGAACACATCCAGTGAGACCAGTCTGCCTGAGCTTTCTGTGCTCATTTACATTGGGATTTAATGATTGCCTCCGGCCGGTTTATTCAGTTTGCAATGTTTATGCGTTATTGTCTTCCTCCTGATCATCAGCATCGTCCAGGCTTCCTGTTTCGGGCAGGATAAGGCTGGCTTCGGCGCTGCTGAGGGTCTCCACGCTCCTGAGCTTGCGCTGAATGGCGCGGGTACGCTTGCCCATCACCTCATCGATCTGGTTGCTGGCGGTTTGGATGTTGCGCTGGGCTTTTTCGAGCATGCCTCCAAAGTTTTCAAACTCCTTTTTCACGGCGCCGAGGATTCTCCACACCTCACTGCTGCGCTGCTGAATGGCCAGCGTACGGAAGCCCATTTGCAGGCTGTTGAGGATAGCCGCCAGGGTAGTGGGGCCTGTAACGATCACCTTGAACTCGCGCTGCAAATGCTCGAGCAGGCTGGTGCGCCTGACCACCTCGGCATAAATGCCCTCGAAGGGCAGGAACATAATGGCAAAGTCGGTGGTGTTTGGGGGGTCAATGTATTTGTTGTGAATATCGGCAGCCATCATTTTGATGGTCCTTTCGAGCTCCTTGTTGGCAATTTCAATCTGACTGGGGTCGGCCTGTTCATAGGCATCCAGCATTTTCTCGTATTTGTCCTTAGGGAACTTGGCATCGATGGGCAAGTAAATGGTTTCCCGGTTATCTTCACGCCCGGGCAGCTTGATGGCGTATTCCACAGAATCGGAAGAGCCTTTTTTTGTGCAAACATTGGCTTCATACTGCTCGGGGGCCAGGACCTGCTCGAGGAGCATGCCCAGCTGCACTTCGCCAATGCCGCCACGCAGTTTCACGTTGCTCAGCACCTTTTTCAGCCCGCCCACATCCTGTGCCAGGGTCTGCATCTCGCCCAGTCCTTTCTGTACGCTCTCCAGTTGTTTGCCCACCAGCTCAAACGATTGCCCCAGGCGCTCATTGAGGGTCTTCTGCAGTTTTTCTTCAACGGTTTCCCGCATTTGTTCCAGTTTCTTCTCGGTGCTCTCCACCAGCTTGTTTTGTTTTTCTTCGAGCTGGCCAAACTTCTCGCGCTGCAAGTCATTGAACGATGCCACGTTCTTTTCAAAGGACTCCTGGAAGTTGCGAAAAACCTTTTCCACCGATTCGCGCATCTGGGTGTTGTCGGCCCTGGCCTGTTCAGTAAGCTCCTGAAGCTTCTGGCGCGTTGTGGCGTTGATGCGGTCGAGCTGGCTGGTGTTACTTTCCGAATACTCCTTCAGGTTTTGTGAGAGGCCACTGCCAAACACCCTGAGCCCTTCGCTCAGTTCCTTCCTGTTGCCAGTGGTAAGATTTCCAAACTCCTCACGATTGATACGAAAGTCGTCTTTCAGGTTCATTTCCAGCCTGTTCAGTTCTTTTTCAAGATCCTCGACCATCATCCTGAGCTTTTGCTGTTCTTTTTTTCCTTTCGGGAGAAAAACCAGGATCAGAATTAAGGTGACCAGGCTGAACACAGCCAGGAAAATAAATAAGTAGGTGAAGAGGTCCATAGAATCAGTGGGTTGGCAAATTTGATTTCAAGCTTGAAAATTAGCCTATTTACGGGCAAAAACCAAAAAAGGCACCCATAAATTTATTAACTTGCCCCATATTTAGAATTATGTGCATTCATTCACTGGTGAAGCAATATGAGGCTGCAGTCGAAAAAGTTGCTGCCCTGCAAAAAGAAACCCGCAGTGCCGTACTCAGGCATTTTGGGGATAATGCAGGCTTCCTTAATTCTCTGAAAATAAAGGTGATCAATCGTCCCAACGATCCGAATTTTCCTGAACTATATGCCTTTTATTCGACAGTGTTCACTCTTCCCGATGAGACCGAGACCTTCGAGGGCTTTGAAGCCACCCTCAGACTTAATAGCGATCGATTGCTGCTTGAGCGTTTTGGGCCACACGAGGAAACATGGATATATCTGCGTGAACCCGTCACAGGAGTCATCATAGCGGGGGTTGACTTCAGCATCTATGTGTTGCCCGAATGTTACAGGAAGGTTTATGGGTTCACTGCCACCAATCATATCATTTATATTTTTGTCAAACCTGAGTATCGCGGTCTGGGAGTGGCTTCTTATTTGCTCGGGCTTGCTGAGGAATACGCTCTTGCCTTTTCAGGCAATCAAGGCCCGGTCCTGTTCTTCTGTGAACAAAATGCCCCTGAGCTGATGACTGCTGAAGAATATTTTCTGGACAACCTCAATGCGCTCATCGATCAGTGTGAACGCCTGAAATGGTGGGACAGGCTGGGGTATAAGCGGCTAAACTTTAATTATGTGCAGCCACCCCTGAACCCGGGCATGGAGCCCTGCCTCAACCTCACCTTTAATGTCAGGGCAGGCGCTATGAAAGAAATCCCGTCGGAACTGGTCAGAGAACACCTGGAAAGGTTTTTCAGCATTGCCGTTTTTAAGGGCCGTGATGCTTCAGCAGATCCAATAGTGGAACGACAGATGCAATGGATCAGGCAGCATTCCATTATTGGAGTCAGCGGCAGCCAGGCTTATTATGAAGCCCTTAGAAAGGATATTTATTCAAACTACGATGGCTGGTTACCTGTGAAACAGCTATTTAAGGAGGAATAAATCAGGTCATTGCCTCAGAAGTGAGCCGTTCATATTCCCTGATAGCCTTTTCAATTTCGCCTTTGGGTAAACTGGCAGGCGTTTCGTCGGTGAGCATATGCACTGCCCAGCCGTTGTAGCTCTGCTTTGTGTTTTCGGGCAGGTGGAGGAAGCCGTTGTTGGCCCAGAATCGGAACTTGCGCAAGCTGGCCTGATCGCTTTCGTAGGGTACCCTTGCCAGCAGGAACTTCAGGCCCTTGCCGTTCTTTTCGAGGGCATCCTGTCGGAGCATCTGCAGGGCATGATCCACAAGCCGCTTGCCCGTGCCATTGTTGCGATAGTTTTGGGCCACGGCAATGCTGTCGATCACTCCGCATTTTGAGGCGGGCAGGTAGAGGGCCGTCGCACCTCCAATCACCCCCATTTGTTCCTTCAGGGCCAAAGAGATATGGAAGGAACATTCGGCTGAAGGCTTGCGCATCAAAGCAAACATCCGATCGAGTGAAAGAGCCGAGGGCAGCTTTTCGAATTCCTCCAGGTAAGTGTCGGCATAGAAGTTACATAAGTGTCTGATACCTTCCTTATTACCTGCCTGGACCCCCATGATCTCGAAGTCTGATTCCTGGGTGACGAAGTAATTATCGAAGGTGTCCAGGATTTCGCTGATTGAGAAAGGCGTGTCGGTGGCCAGGTTTGTGCTGAACCATCCTTGAGGTTCTTCCTGCCTGATTTCCTGCAAGCGTTTCAGGAAAAGGCTTTCGATGAAGGTGTTCATCGAAAGGCACAATTGGTATTTGCGCTTCCGGTATTCCGGATGCTCTGCAATATACCTGAAATGGCGGATGCATTTATCTACCAGGGAATTGGCCAGGAAGTGATAATTGGTTGTATCGGCCAGGTTGGCGTGTTCAAAAAAGGTAACGCTTTTTCGAGGGGTAAAGCCTGGATTGGTGGTGTCGACCAGGGCAAACATGATCCATAAATAAGCCGAGAAGAAATAATTGTCGGCTTTCAGGCTGTGCTTAATTTCGTAATGCTCAAGCTCCATCAGGAAAGAGATACCGAGGGAAGGGGCGGAGAGTCTTTTGAGGAAAGGCATGGCCCGCAGGTCCATCTCCTCGCGCTTGAAATTATAATACTCTGATGAATCTACCAGCCGCCCGCGAACCATGCAATTGTAGCCGAACTTTTTATCTCCAGTTTCGTGGCCTTCGTGGCATATCTTTTCCCAGAGGCTGTCACCCACCTCATCGGTTTTCAGGACGATATTCACCGAGTTCGATTCATCGCCAAAGCCATATTGGATGAGTTTGTTTTTTTGTGGTGCATACTTGATCTGGTAGCTGGGGCCCCACATCAGCCAGTTGTAAGTAAAATACAATTCTTCTGGAAGGATAGCCGTTTCCGGGGGCTGTTCTTCTCCAAAGGCCGTGAAATAGTTTCCCAGGATCTTTTCCCAGTCCTCATCATAGCGGTCGTTCAGCCCCGTGATAAAAGTAATGGGCACGATAAAGCCTTCGTTGATCTCTGTTTGGATAATGAAAGAAAGGGGCTCGTCGGCAGGTATTGCAAATTTATCGCTGGCTTTGTTCTGCTTGAAAAATTCAAAATAGGCGCTGACCAGCTCGTTGAATTCTGCTGAAGCGACATCAAAGCAGGTCTCTACCCTGGCAATGTAAGTTCCTGTTTCACCATTGTCGTCAATGAACCGCTTGAATGTCCTGAGAAACTTTCGCCAGAAGCTTGGGTTCTGGTGAAGCCCTCCCGTATGAAAGATGGCCAGTTCGATATAAATGCGGATCAGTTTTCGCGGACTTTTATTACAGGCCCAAAGCACCCTGGTGATTTCGGAAAAGCTAAGGCCCAGGGGGCCCAGTAAACGCCTTAAGGGCCTGATATAGGGGATGGTAAAAAAGAGGAGTCCCGCGGTGAAAGCAAATAATAGCAGGACGAACTCAACATAGGTGTTTACATAACCAATCAGGTCGGCCAGGCGGGTCAGAAAATCGGTCAGCATCTTGAGGTGGCTTTAGGGTTTACTGCTCAGATTGCTTTTTCGGCACCTAAATTACAACTTTCAGACTTAATCCTGACCGTAAAAATACGGAATAAAAACACCCTGAATAAATATGCTCTATGGCAATTTATCCAGGGTGTTTTCCATGATCTCTCCCCAAAACCAATGATTCCAGGAAAGATATTTGGTCAAGGCTTTCTATATGCTTTACGGGGCGGGGACCAATTCCACTGCCTGCGGATTTGATGGGGGATCAATGTCGAAGGGCTCGGAGGAAGACTCGGGAACGGGTGCATTCGAGAACAATCCAAGGGGCATATCGCCCACCTCAACGGCATTGCGGATGCGGATGGTCATACGGGGAAGGTCAGAGCTTGAGCCGTCCGTTCGTTTGGTTGCCTTGATCACATCAAAGGCCACCACGCCCAGGTTGGCACCCTGCAGGTTGCCTTCGATGGGGTCGTAGTTGATGGAGATGTCGCTGTCGTAAACCACCGCATAAACGGTTTCGCCCACCAGCATAGCCAGTCCGGTGGCGCGAAGGGGGGTTACATTGGGAATTTCGTCAAGCAAGACCTCAGGGTCGTCTCCTGATGCACCCAGGCCGGGTCCGGGAGTCAGGTAGTTCTGTAACCCATTATTGGTGGGGCCGGCATTGATCCAGGTGTTCAGAATGGTCTTAGGGGCAAACCAGCCTTCATCACCAACCTGACCGGTAAAAAGCTCAATGGTTTCGCCAATGTTCTCCTGGAAAAACTTCAGCGGCTGACGCTGGCCAACGTCTGCAATGTTGTCGTTGACATCCGCCGAAGAAAAATTATTGGGCTCGTTGCCATTGTCAATGCTGTCTTCATCGATCAACAGGAAAACGATTTCCGAATTGTCAAAAGGCTCGCCGTTGATGTTTTCGTCGTCGGGGTTGGCGCTCTCATCCGTACAGGCTGAAAGTCCTGCCACCAGGGCGCTCATGAAAAATAAACGGAACCAGAATCTTGTATTTAAGAAGATTGATTTCATGTGTTTTAAGTTGAATATTTATAATAATAATAAACGCTGAAGAGGGCTAATTGTTTGCAATAGCCTTTTTCTTTCAGGGATTATAAAAAACCAGATGTCTGATGGAGTGATGCGTGATGATTAAAATGGAGAAAAATCCCTGAACAGTGAATTCCTCAAAATCAGGGGATCAGTTGAAACTGATTATTCTGGTCGTTATTGTAGTTTTCCAGAAGACCTGCGTTTTTTATCAATGCTTTTTGTCCCCCCTTCATTCATACATTTTTTCGGGATCGATTGTACAGATTTCCAGGATCAACTCAGCAACCTCTGAAGCCAACTCCAAAAAATGCTGCTCACCCTTTCCTTGGGTGACAGGCCCGGGGTTTTCCACTCCAGTATCCTCAGTCACCAGGGGTCATTTCCGCTCGATCCAGACCCAGCCTTTGCGGAAAGCCCTGATTTTCAGGGCTCCCCATATGCTGGCCGCAGAGAATGGGTTAGGCTTACTTTTGCTTATTAAGGATCACCAGGGCGGCAATCACCCCAGGCACCCATCCCGCCAGGGTCAGCAGGAACACAATCAGGACGGAGCCACAACCCTTGTCAACCACTGCAAGAGGTGGAAAAAATATGGCCAGCAGGACTCTCAGCAAGGACATGTGATTAACTTTTCCGGTTCAGCATGAGATGCTTGTGTTTATTTATCAGAAGCGGGCTGATTTTTTTAAAAAAGGAATCAGCTTTCAACTGTCTTTCCCAAAGCAAAATAAAAAAAAACCTGACAGAAGGAGGAAAAATCTGGTTCCCGAAAAGGGGTTTTTGAGACAGAAAAGCATTGGTGACTTATTTTGATCAGATGAAGATTGTCAGCTGAAGCGATCATCAGATCTGACTTCGTTGGGGTTGCCTGTTATTCTGTTGATCCATCCGCTTTTTTCAATCTTGTGAATGTCGAATTGGGCAACATAGGGTTTGATGTCCAGCAGGGGGGTGCCATCGAGCATGTCCACATTTTCCACCTCCAGGATGTTGTCGTGGATGCTGATGAGTTTTACCACTGAAAGCCCAATGGCATTGGGCCTCCTGGGCGCCCGGGTGGCAAATATTCCGTGGGGCTGGTTGTCAAGGAAGGGGATTACCTGCAGATCAAAACCTTCTGACCGGTGAAATTGATAGATCAGGTGGATATGGGAAAAATGCTCAAGATCGAGCAAGCCCTTAATAAACCTTTTCTTCAGTACAATGATTCCTTTAATTCCTTTCGACCCGCTGGACTGGACGGGCATCCCTTCCTTGCTTTTGAAAGGGGTTTGGATGGTTCCGATGGAGTTGAATGTAATGGCCATTTTTTTATCCAGTTGAATCGGATTTATTTCTGAACTCAAATATAGGAGAAAATAAGCGATTTTATATGGTTAATGTGTTTTCAATAAACCTTTTACATAGAATGAAAACATAAATTTATTTGCCATTTCCCTGCCAGAGTCCCGCCATGGTCCTGTACAGGAAGTCGTGGTAAGAACCTCATTAGAGCATGGTACGAGCATGGTGTAATCATTAGGTAAAAAAATAAGATTTAAGATCAAATTTATAAGACAAAAAACCGGTTGTTTACAGGGTCTGATCACTTTTTTTTAGAGGTGGAGGGATGGTATTTTTTTATACTTTACATTTGCCAGAGAAAAACTATCCACCATGACGGAAAGACAAAAGAAAGCAGAAGCTGCCTTCCTGAAAGGCTACAACTGTGCGCAGTCGGTATTGCTGGCCTTTAACGAGGATATTGGGATTGAGGATGAGACCCTGCTGCGCATCTCCTCGGGCTTTGGCTCGGGGATGGGCCGCATGCAGGAAACCTGCGGGGCGCTCACGGGCGGCATGATGGTGATCAGCTATCTCCATGGCAAACATAAACCCGTGGACCCTGCCTCGAAGGAACGTTCCATTGAGATGATCAGCGCTTTTGTTAAGGCTTTCAGGAAAAAACACAAGCAGGCCAACTGTTTCGACCTGCTGGGACTTGACCTGGACACTGAAGAGGGCCGGGAAAGGCAAAAGAAAGAGCCTTCCTTTAAAAAGAAATGCACTTCCTATGTGACCGATGCGGTAAACATCCTTGAACGTGAGATCTTGCAACTGTAAGGAAAAAAAGATAAAGGGCCTTTCCGGGGGCCCTTTTTTTTGAAACCGAATGCCGGTCTTTTCGCCCAGGCATTACTATCCTGAAAATTATCACGCTGCCAGAATAGGCCCGAAGGAAATAGCCCTCATTGGGGATGGCCAGCAGGGTAATTTCTGTCCCTTCATCCTTGTTTGGTGGCGTACGCAATTAAAGTGGCCTGAAGATTTTTATTGGGTCTTCAGGCCACGTTGAAGATATCGTAACAGGGATAAGCCTTACTGGCGGATGGCCCTTTCGCGGGTCCAAATGGAGTTGCGACCCAGCATGCGCATGCCCATGACATAGCCGCGGAGCACCAGTTTGTTGTTGCCGTCGAGCTTCATAAAGGCGGTATAGGTCTTCCCGTTGTCGGGGTCATAAATGGTGCCGCCCGACCATTCTTTCTTTCCACTATCGTAGGAGAACCCTTTAAGGATTTGCAGGCCGATAAGACGCTGCGTCTTCAGGTTGTCCTTGGGGTTTTCTTTATCGAGTTTTGGCCTTCCGTTCTCGTCCAGGGGTTCATTGAGCCAAACGATCTTACCCAAAAACTGGCCGTTGGAAGCTTTTGTGATTTCGATCTGCGAGGTTCCTTCTTCAGTAAGCCAGATGCCCAAAATGGCATCGGCCTGGGCAAAGATGGGCAGGCTGATAAACAGGGCCACGACCATCAGCAAGAGTTGTTTTTTCATAAACGTGTTTTTTTGGTGAATAGGTTTTGTATTGCCGGAAAAGACCTTTTGAATCAGAAGTCTTTTTGCGCATTTCAAAATTAAAAAAATAAATGTTTAAAACAAGCGTAGTGAAGCGAGTCTCAAATATCGGCCATTTTGTTGAAAAGTGCCTCAAGATCAGATTCTAAGGCCTGGTCGTGCTTCACGAGATATTGGATAAGGGCTTCTCCACCCGAGTAAAAAGCGAGGCGGCTGAAGGTTCCAGAGCGCCCCACCAGGTTTTTTTCAAGGCCGAGTAGTGACCTGAGTTTGTTTTCGATAAAGAGGGCAAAGCCTTCTTTCCATTGCTGCCAGATCATGTACTGGTAGTCGAAGGGGCTGAGCATCTGCTGCAGGGCCTTGCGATTCAGCCAGATGGCCTCCTCATCGCCGATGTCAAGGGCACGCACCAGCCTGCGGTAGGTCTCTTCCACGCTTTCATTGCTGTAAGGAAATGGATGGTTCATTTCCCACATGTAGTCCTGCTTCAGAACCGCGTGCTGAGCGAGGGGCAATTGTTCACGCAGGGCAGGTTCCACCGTTTCCCATTGTTGACAGTGAATGAACTCGTGAAAGATGGTGACATAACCCAAGGGGGAATCAAAGACATCCCCGGTGACGATGCAAGCGGCCTTTCCCCCGTAAAAGTCGAGCGGGAAGGCCGCCCGAACCCCTTCAGGCACTTGCATGTTTGCGGGTGCGTGTGCCACCAGGCGGTATTGGGTTTTAGTAGAATCAAGGTCAAAGACAAAGAATTGCCCGTCCTGGGCTATGGCAATAGGGTAAAGGTTGCTGACAAAGGGATGCACCCCCTTGAGCCGGTCACGGTATTCAAAGACCCGCACCAGGGGCTCTTTATACTGCCGGGACATAGCCTCGGGAGTGACCAGGGGTGCCCCCGCCAGTTGTCCCATCAGCAGCATGGAAAGAAAAAACAGTTTCAGTGGTTTCAAGGCTTGTTTTTTTCAAATGTACGCCAAAGAAGAGGAAAAGTCAAATTCAAATCCCTGTTTGTGAAGCTTCCCGAAACGGGATTGCCTCGAAGGATTCTTTGGCTTTTTCGTCGGGTAAACAGGGGAAGAACTTGGATTTTTTGCCTGTAAAAAAGCAGAAGCCCTGCCAGGGGTGGGCTCCTGACAAGGCTTGTTGCTATTTCGGGGCAAATCGTCCGTTAACTTTTGCCTGTGATTCGTTCATTCTCCCTGAACACGCGCATAAAGTTGCCGGACCAGATCTTCTCGATGTCTTTTTTGCTGTAGCCGCGCCTTACAAGTTCGAGGGTGATATTACCCATTTGGGTCACATCATAACAGTCTTCAAGGGCACCACCGCCGTCGAAATCGGTGCCAATACCCACATAGTCAATGCCAATGAGGTTAACGATATGGTCAATGTGGTCGATCAGGTCGGATACCGTTGCCATGGGAGCGGGGTACTTGCGATTGATCTCATCCCACATATTGCGCAATTGGTCCATTTCATCATCCGAAAGGAGTTCGCGATCGGGAAAAGCGGCTCGCATGGCAGCAAAGGCCGAGTCGCGCTGGGCATTGGCGGGCAGGTCCTTCACATAACTGCTCAGCACGCACATTTGTATGACGCCGCCGTTTTCGGCCAGGGCCAGCAGCATTTCATCGTTGAGGTTTCGGGGGTTATCGCAGATGGCCCTTGCGTTGGAGTGGGAGGCAATGACAGGTGCCCGGCTTAGCTCAAGTACATCATAAAATGCCTTATCGGAAATATGGCTCACGTCTACCATCATCCCCAGGCGGTTCATTTCCCTGACCACTTCCTTCCCGAATTCGGAGAGTCCGTTGTGGAGGGGGCCCCCTTCATCGGTGGAGGAGTCGCAAATCTGGTTGTTCCTGGTATGGGAGAGGGTGATGTAGCGGGCGCCCATATCGTAATAGGCTTCGACCATGGACAGGTCCTCTCCGATGGGATACCCGTTTTCAAGGCCGATATAAATGGCTCGCTTGCCTTCTTCCTGCAGGCGGTAAGCGTCCTCGGGAGTCAATGCCAGTTCGGCTTGCTCGGGATGTTTCTCAAGGGTTTGGTGAACCACGTCGAAGATGGCATTGGCTTGTTCTTTGACCCGTTTATAGGCATCGGGGCCCAGGGGACCCTGGCCAAGGAATACGGCAAAGAAAGCTGCATCCTGCCCGCCTTCCACCATGCGGGGAAAGTCGATCTTTCCACCGCGTGCGTAAGGATCATTGCGCTTGCTGATGTCAAAACCGCTGCGCATCATCCGCAAGGGGGTGTCGGTATGGCTGTCAAGGGTTAGCACCTCCTGATGGATGGCCTGGGCTTTTTGCGCAAGCTTTTCTTCGGAAGGGGTGCAGGAAAACATCAGGATCGATAAGGTGATCATGGAGATCAGAGACAGGAAAGGGGATCGTTGCATGGGCAAATAATTTTAAGCGGTAAATGTAGAAAATTTTATTTTCTCACCCAACGGCTCTTTACAATAAATGGCTGAATGCTCATTTTCTTTTCAGAAATGCGATAAGCCCAAAAATGGCCAATCCAATGACGAGCAGAATGCAAATGATCAGCAACACCCACTTGGCCATTCCCATCAGGGAGGTGTACCCTGCCAGGGCATTGCTTTGTTCGGGGAAAGCCCTCAGCATGGAAAGGATGCCTGCATTCTCCAACAGGTCAAACAGCATGGCCGCCAAGGGGAGTAGGTTTAGTTTTTGCAGTGAGGACCCTCCAAGCCCATTCATTTTCAGCAGCCAGCTATTGATGAGGGCCAGCAGCCCGCCATAAACAAAGGGAAACAGGATGTCGCCGGCCAAAAGGGTGGTAATATATCCTTGCCTGCCCGCTTCGCCGTATTTAAAAAGCAGGAAGTGGGCCTGGTCGGGACTGAAGCCAAAGAGGGTATCGAGTATGGGGTGCTCCGTGCCGGGGCCGAAATGGGTTATGAGATAGGGAAACAGGAACTGCTGGAAGGCCACCAGCAAGGCTATCAGGATCAGAATGTTTAGTCCGATGGCCTGCCTGATAAGCCAGTTAGAAAAGCGTGTGATCATTGTTTATCGTCTTAGAGATGCTTTGCTGAATATGTGATCGGGGATGTCCTGGTTAAATTGGATGCTGGTGACATTAAACTCGGTGCCGTCACCTTGCTTAAGCATATCCTTGAACACCATTTTGGTGGGATACCAGCGCCCCTCTATTTGCTTCACTTCCGAAAGGGTGGTGCGCTTCAACAGTTGCCCGCTCTTGGCAAAAAGCTCTTCCAGCAGGGGCACATAACGCTCACTGTCGATCCATATTCTGCGTGAGTCATAGGCAAGATCTGATGCCTTTGCTTTCAACTGCAATACATAGGTGGGGCGACCGTTAATAATCTCCGTACCGTTTAGTGTTGCTGTATAAACATCCGTCAGCTTATGGTCCTCCATCATATCCTCATAAGAGAGGTCAGAGCCCATCACCGACTGGCGGAGCATATGCCCCGAGATCTGAATGATGCGGTCAGTGGCAGGGGAGTAGATCCAAAGCTGGTTTTCAAGTTTCAGCATCTTGGTACCCGCCTCACGGGGAGGGGAGAGGTATTCGGAAAAGGCTTGCCTGTCGCCCACAGCAAAGGTGCGCACCGTCATTGTACGGCTACCTCGTCGCCCGTGAATGGTCATGCTCGATTCAACGATGCTGTTCTCCGAATACATATTGCGGTCAACGCGGTCAAGGATCTCATTGGCCGTGGGCTGTGCCATACCTGTTAAGGCAAACAGGCTCAAACCCAAAAGCAAAACAGCGGTTTTAAATTTTTTCATTTTTCCCTTTTCATTTTTCATTTTTCAAATCAGGCCTCCAGTTCTTTAAACAGTTTGGCTGTCTGCCGCTTGTAAATGCCAATGCCTGAAAGTGCTGTGCCAATTACCGTTGACAGTACCCCCGGAATGAAGCCCAGGTAGAATGCGGGAGGCGTGATGCGGCAGCGGATGGCGTTGGGCATCATCATGGAGGCTCCGTCCATCATTCCCTCAATATTTATGCCATGGGTTTCCATGTACCAGGCCAGCAGCAAGCCCAGGGCTGTGCCTATCACTGAACCGACAATGCCAATGATGATTGACTCATAGATCATGCTGCGGTAAATGTGACCCTTTTCTTCTCCCATGGCCAGGCGGATGCCCACCTCACCATATCGCCTGAGGCCACCCAGCAAACCTGCGTTCCATAAGACGAGCCCCATGGCGATGATAAAGATAAGCGAAATGTATTTGGCCCAAATGTCGGCCATTTGCACGTAGGTGGCCATGCTGCCCTGCTGGCTCAGGGTTTTCATCACAGGGGCATACTCATCAGGATCATCTTTATAGCCTGCGTTGAAGGCTTTAATGGTATCATAGGCGCGTTCATCATCATAGAAGCCGTCACCGAAAAACCCAATGATTTCTCCCGCAGCATCCTGCATGTCGAGGGCCAGGCGCACGTCCTCAATATCGGCGATAAGGGTGCCCCTGTCGAGTGTTTCTACACCGAAGGAGAGGGTCCCTGCTACGGTGAAGTTGTGCATGATCATACTGCCATTCATGCTCGAGCCGATGAAAGTGATTTCCTCGCCAGGCTCAACAAGCATCTTCTGTGAAAAGGCCTCGCTGATCAGGACCTCGCCGGCTTCCTTTGGCAGGGATCCCCTCACCAGTACCCGTTCAAATTCCAGGCGTTTTACTTCCCGGGTGTTTTCTGAAAGAAGATCCAGGCCCATACCCACAGCAGGACCCTGGGCGCGGGTTTGGCCCGACTCATCAGGGATGTCTAGCAGCCCTCCGAATTGGATGCGCTCGGCCCATTCCATGCCTGGAAATAGCAGGGAAAGTTCCTCCCTCAGGGCAGAGACCTCCAGCAGGGCGAGGTCGTTGGGCAGCTGGTTCATTTCTTCAGCATAAGCGCGGGTCATTACCTTTACGTGGCCATGGGTAAACCTGGCGTTGAGTTCAATGGTCTCGCCCATAAAGCCCGTGATGTAAGCTTGCATCCACACCGTAAGGAATACCCCAATGGTCACCACGATAATGGGCAGGCGGCTGCGGCTTTTGTCGCGTATGAGTCCCTTGATCAGAAATTTTATCATTGCAGTTTCCCCCTTAAAGCTTCAGTAGGATTCATTTTGGCAATCTTTCGCGAAGGCAGGTAACTGACAACGGCCGTGGTAATCAGCACCAGCAGCACCGTTGAAATCACCAATCCGATTGTATAAACAGGGTAAAGGGTCTGCGCCATGGCCATGCCAAAATCGCTGGCATCCATGGGCAGGGTCCAGCCAACCTTGGCTTGCCAGTACAGGATTGGCAAACCATAAATGGAGGCAGCAATGGCGGCCAGAACGGCATGCATGGTGCCTTCCACAGTAAACAGCCCCACCACCTCCCTGCGGGTATAACCCAGGGCTACATAGGTGCCGATTTCCTTCTGTCTCCTGAAAATAGAAAGTATCTGGGTATCGAAGATGGCCAGCATGGCCAGCAAAAGCAAAATGCCATACAATATGGTCTGCGCCGTGCTTTTGGTTTTGATTAGTTCATCCACCTGCCTGGTAAGCACCTCTTTGGGCTTCAGGGTCCAGCCGGTTAATTCAGCCCTGGGCGCTTCGGGGTCGCGGTAGCTGAGTATGGTGGCGTGGCCTTCCAGCAGGGTCAGCTCTTCAAGCCGTTCGAGGGGGATGTAGACCTGCCCCGCTTCAACCCCAGGCACATTGGAAGAAAAGATGTCGACGATGAGGATCTCAGCCGCATCAAAGGTGCCGTTGGCATCGCGCCAGCGTATTGTAACAAGGTCGCCTGTTTCCAGCTTGTTGCTGCTGGCCATCAACAGCCCAATAAAGGCAGGGATGGCATCCACCACGGTATCCAGCTTTTCCGTGGGGAGCTTCCATATGCTCTGCCCGCTGCGGATGCCCCTGATGGTGACGCCTTGCATGCGTCCATTGGGGAATATGTGCCCGGGGATGAGTAAGGTGGGCTCCATATCGCCAGCCTCAATTTCAGGCATCACCTCTGCGGGAATGAGCGCATGGCTGATGTCGAGTGTCAGCGGATCGAAGGGGTCATAGGTTTCCTGCCAGTATTGCCCTCCTGCGATCTCGTATTGGGTCATGTCGGTTTTTGCCTGGTGATCCCAGCCTACCATAATGCCTTTAATCCAGATGATCACCACAAAGGAAAAGGAAAGCACCAAAACGTTCAGCCAGGTTCGCAGCCCGGCCCCGATCAGGTTTCGGTATGCCAGTTTTATTGCGAGTAACATGGGTACGGTCTTTTAATGGTTGCGTATGATTTCTTCATTGTCTACCTTGCCATCCAGCAAAAATATCTTGCGGTGGAGGTAATTGATTACCTTCTCGTCATGCGTAGCGAAAAGGAAAGTAGTGTTCAATTCCTGATTCAGGTTTTCCATCATTTTCAGGATGTTGTGCGAGTTGGCCGCGTCCAGGTTTGCGGTGGGCTCATCGGCAAGCACCAGCGAGGGCCTTTTTACCATAGCCCTGGCAATGGCTACACGCTGGCATTCACCACCCGAAAGCTGCGGGGGTTTGGATTGCACCTTATCGGTCAGGCCCACCCATTCCAGGGCATCCATGATCATCTTTTTTCGTTCTGTCACGTTTAGCTTCAGTAAAAGCAAGGGGAACTCCACGTTCTCGTACACAGTATGCACCTGCAACAGGTTATAGCTCTGGAAAATGAAGCCAAGGCTTTCTTTGCGCAACTGAGCCGCTTCTTTCTGGTTAAGCTTCCCTATGGCCCTGCCCAATACGGTTACCGAGCCTTCCGTAGGCACATCCAGCGAACCTATGATATTGAGCAGGGTGGTCTTTCCCGATCCGCTTGGCCCGATCAGCCCCGCAAACTCCCCCTTCCCGAAGTTCAGGTCTACACCCCTGAGGGCCGTAAATTCGCCCTTCCCCATCGGGAAGCGCTTTACAAGGTTTTTTATCTCAATGATTTCCATGGCGGTTGTTTTTGGTCAAAAAGCATAAAGGTCTATTGAAAAACCCCGGTTTTTAGTGATTATACACAATCATGAGTTGAAACCCCTTGCCTGCAAACATTTGTGCACCTTCCGACTGCTGTGGCAACTGGAAGGAATCGGGGTTCCAGAACCCCATCAGGTAAAAGGTGAAACGGTTCATTTGCCGCTGCCAGTTTGCAAAGGAGTAGAAGTTTTTATGAGTCCAGTCGTAATACAGGATGGTGCTGATATTGTCGAAAATGCTGAAGGGGTAGGAAAAGGAAGTGGCCGAGAAATGGGTGTTGTTTTTAAAGGCAAAGGGTTCGTTGTCATATGAAAACAGAAGCTGCTCCACGATCATGTGCAATCCGTTTCCCAGGTTGAAGGTATAATCCGCGCCCAGGTTCAGGATTTCCTGATTGGTGAATTCTTGTACGTCCAATCGCTTGTTAATCCAGGTGCCTTCCAGCCAAAGTCCCACTTCCACATCCAGCTTGACGTCAAATCCATAGCGGTTTTCAGGAATGTTATCAATGGAGGGGACGCTCCAGTAGGGGATAGAAAGATCAGCCTTTCGATGGTGAAACGTCAGGGCGGCTTCCCCCCGGGGCACTGGCATCTGAAATCGTCCCCCGAATTCAGGGGTTTTCTTTGTCGTGGTGCCAAGCTCCCAAGTCTTAGGCCCTTCATTGCCATACAGCCCCCACAGCCAAATGTTGGCGTTATTCAAAAAGAAGTATCTGCCCAGCAATCCCCACACCCCGTCGGTCAGTTGAAGAGGGTCGCGCGGGTCCACCTGGTCAAACCACATCAGCGGCCTGAGCATCGTGGCTGAACCGAAATTGATCTTTTGCAAGCCCAGCCTCAGCTCAAACTGATCGGTGGCAAAACGTCCCCAGGCACGGTAGGGTTTGATCTTGCCGTCTGTGCTCAAACTATCGAACGGATGAAGGCCACCCTGCCCGCTGATGTTTGCGGAAAATTCTAAATCAAATTGTTTCCCGCCTTCTGGCAGCAACTTGAAATCAAATTGGGGAATATAGCGGGCCCCCATCCACAGCGGCAAATCATTACCCGGGTTCACATTGGCCCAGGCCGATGCCTGCCCCTGGAATCCAAAAGCCTGCTGGCCGCTGCCTTTATCAACCAGCAGCAAGACCAACCCCAATAATAAATAGGTCTTTTTAAACAACATTTTATCCGTTTCTTTTCTCATCACTCAACCCTTACTGCTCATCGCTCCTTCCTCCCTGGGTATAATTCCAAAAGTGAATAATTTGGCCAGCTCCATCACCAGCTCCTGCGGAGTAGCGTACATATGAAGCATGGCAGGGTCAGAAAGCAGTTCGCTGATCTTGGTGGAGACAATAAAAAAGGCCTCAGGCTTAAAATCTTTGCGAAACCAGCCCTTACGCTGTCCGATCTTAAAGTCTTTTATGATCTCTTTCCAAACCAATCGGGTCTTCTCCTCTACATAAGCAGGGAGTCCCTTCTCTGGCCGGTTGTAAAAATCCTGCAAAAACTCACTGCTGATGTCGTTGGTCCCCTCCATCTTCATCTGCAGGATTTTTTGCATCTTTTCCTCAGGCGTTGTTTCTTTATCCGACATGATTTGCTTGAACTGGGCGATGCCCTCATCAACCACCTGATCATAAACGGCTTTGGCCAATTCGGTCTTGTTGTCGAAATATCTGTAAAAGGTCATTTTGCTCACCAAAGCCTTGTGGCAGATCTCTTCCACGGAAACTCGCTTCAACCCGTGTTTCCAGAAAAGCTCCTTCGCACTGCCTAAAATGGCCTGGTATTTCCTGCTGGTCTTCTTCATTTAGAATGATACAATTTTTTTATAAAGTTACGAAAATATTTTTATGCACAATACATCGTAATAAAAAAAGTATCTTTAATTTTTAATGAGAACATCTCAGAGGTTTGTTTGTTATTTTTTTACGAATGTGTAAAAAACTATTATCGGTTTTATTGTTCCTTCTTATCGTCCTGCACGTCGGGGCCCGGGAAAATGATCCACCACCGCCAGAAGAACTGAGCCTGGAGGAGGTTGTGGTGTCGGCATTTAACTCTTCACGCAGGCTGCTTTCCATGCCGGGTTCAATGACCCTGATTCCTTCGGGGCAGATCGAGGCTGAAAATCCTCTGACGGTATTGCCCCTGCTGCAACAGTCCAGCGGGGTCTATGCCCATTCGGGCACCCTGAGCACCAGCCGCATCACCATCCGTGGCATAGGGGCGAGGGAGCCCTATGCCACCGGGAAGATCAGGGCGTATTTCAACAACATACCCCTCACGAACGGGTCGGGCGTTTCCATTATTGAACACATTGACCCCACAATAATTGAGCGGATGGAGGTCATCAAGGGCCCCGCCACCAGCGTCTATGGGGCCGGACTGGGGGGCACCATCAACATCCTTGCCCGCCAGCCTGCCCTGCGCCCGGGTGGGGTCACAAATGCTACTCAGTTGGGTTCCTTTGGGCTTTTCCGCAATAGTATTTTGCTCGATGGATCACGGAAGGCTCTTTCGGGCAGCTTGGTGTACAGCAATACTTCGATGGATGGCTACCGCCAGAACAGCGAATACCGCCGCAATGCCCTGACAGGCATCGGGCAGTTCAGCTTCAGCCAAAAAACCCGTGGTACTGCCCTGGTCTATTTCTCCGACATGAAGGGATACATCCCCAGTTCCATCGACAGCCTTACTTTTATGCAGAACCCCCGGGCTGCTGCTGCAAACTGGCTGAACGTAAGAGGATTCGAGGATACGCGAAAACTGCTTGCCGGACTCTCTGTCCAGCACCAGCTCAATACTGCATGGCAACTTGATTTCAGCTTGTTTGCCACCCTGCACAATGAGATGGAACGCCGCCCCTGGGATTTTCTTTTCGAGGACCGCGAGAGTGCAGGCACCCGTATCCGGGCTTCCTGGTTCCGGCAATCGGGACTGTTTCAGTGGCAAATTACGGGTGGTGGGGAGTTGTTCTTTGAAGATTTTCGCTACAAAACCAATGAGCACGACACGGAAGCGGGCCAGCAGGGCGGCCTCATCAGCCGCAACCGTGAGGAGATCCGCTTCTTCAATGTCTTTTTACAAACTGACCTCGACTATGATAGATTGACCCTTTCCGGTGGAATAAACCTCAACTCCAACCGGGTGAACTATCGAGACCTGCTTCAGGCAGGGGGGATAGATCATTCAGCCATTTATAATTACGGGCTCATCCTGAGTCCCCGCCTGAGCGCCAATTACCGATACAACAACCTCCACGCAGTTTTTGCCACCCTCAGCCACGGCTTCTCACCCCCCTCCATTGCCGAAACCCTCAGCCCGGATGGATTTGTAAACCTGGATATCCTGCCTGAGAAAAGCTGGAATGTGGAAACCGGGTTCAGAGGAAGCCTCCTTCGTAACAGCTTGTTTTACGACCTGGGCCTTTACCGGATGCTGGTCAGGGACCTGCTGGTGGCAGCGCGCGTGGGACCTGATGCCTGGGTGGGAAAAAATGCCGGCAGCTCGGTGCACCAGGGCATAGAAGCCGAGATCAGCGGAAAGCTATTCAAGGCCTGGGTGCCTGCACAGCATTGGTATGCCCTGGATGAAGCCGGCTGGCGACTGGCATACAGCCTCAACCATTTCCGGTTTAAAGAGTTTGCCGATCAGGGAGTGGATTTTTCGGGTAAGCAGATTCCCGGGGTGCCCGGCCAGTTTCTTTTCACCGGCATTTCTATAAATCTTGCTGGGGGAATTTACGGAAGGACTGATTTAATCCTGTCGGGTCGCATGCCGATGAATGATCTCAACACCCGTTATTCCGACGCGTATCACGTTTTAGACTTAACGCTGGGTTACCGTAAGGCTTTTGGAAAATGGGAACTTGACTTCTACGGATCGATCAACAACTTTACCCGCCAGCATTATGCTTCCATGATCCTTGTCAATGCACCTTCCTTTGGCAATGCCATGCCGCGCTATTATTATCCCGGCCTGCCCGTCAACTACGCACTGGGGCTGCGGTTAGCTTACCTCAGAAACTAAAAAACTATTTCTCTTTTTCCCTTTCTTCCTGCTCCTTACGTAGTCTTTTTCTCCAGAGGTAATAAAAAAACACGACCAAAACGGGAATGACGATAAAAAGGACAATATTGCCGGGTGTCTCAAAGAAACGCACCGGCTCATTTTTTGTGGGGAAATGCGTGGGCGTCTGGCTAAAAGCCGCTATGGACTGAAGAAACAGAAAAAGGATTAACAGGATTCTCATGGGGTTTTTCTATCAGGGTTTCATTAAATTAACATACTGGGAAAAGGAAGGTTCACCATCAGGGGAAAAGCCCTGCTCAGAGGAGCTCTTCCATCAGGCGCATCAGTTGTTCCTTGTTTTCCTTTTTAATGGGGAGAAGAGGTCGCCTGGAAGTGCCCCCATAAAGGCCCAGGTGATCCATGGCTTCCTTCAGGGCCGGAACCCCCCATTGACGGGTGACAGCCAGGTTCAGGGCCACGACCTTTTTCTGCAGGGCTTCAGCCTCCTCCAACTTTCCCTCCCTGAACAATTGATAGATCTCAATGCATTGTGCCGGGGCAATATTGGCCAGGGCGGCAATGCCTCCCACGGCGCCCAGCTTCAGGGCAGGCAAAAGGAAGCCCGCCGAACCGGCCAAAACCTGGAAGCCCGGCTTGGCATCACGGATGATTTGCTCCATTTTCTCCAGCTTGCCTCCCGAGTCCTTCAGACCAATGATGTTGGGATGGGCTGCAATGGCCAGGATGGTCTCCGCATTCATATCCAGCCCGCTGTTGGCGGGCATATTGTAAATGATCACTGGGATGGTGGAAGCCTCGGCCACGGCAGCATAATGGCTCACCAGCGCCTCCTGGTCGAGCTGGCCTTTGTAATAGGAGGGATTGAGCACCAGCACGGCATCAGCCCCTGCTTTCCCGGCCTCGCGGGTCAGCTGGATGGTATCGCGGGTCGACTCGCAACCTGTCCCCGCCAGCATCAGCTTCCCGGGCTCTATGGCTTCTCGCGCCGCATAAAAAGCCTCCAGCTTTTCCTTGTGGTCAAGCATCACCAGCTCCCCATTGGAGCCCAGCACCAGGAATCCGGATAATTCATAGCGGCTGAGGTTATGAATGTTTGACCTGAGCTTGTCGGGACGCAATCGCTCCTCCTTATCGAAAGGCGTGGTAAGGGGAGGGAAGATGCCATGAAGATCGATCATTGCTGTATTGTGTTTTTCTTGCGAATATAAGGCAAAAGGAATTCGCTTCCTTTTGGGTGACGAATCTTTTTTCTTTTACCCCCAGCTCAGTAACCCGCTTCCCTGTTTACCATGTTTAACAGGGGTTCTCCGCGAAGGGTGCGGTAATAATTTTCCAGGATTTGGGGAGCTACTGAATCCGGGTCCGTCAGGCTCGCATTATGGGGGGTCATTTGAATTTTGTGATGACTCCAGAAAGGATGCTGAGGCGAGAGGGGCTCTTCCTGGAAAACATCCAGGCTGGCGCCATCCAGGTGGCCTGAATCGATCACTTCTATGAGTTCTTCATCCACTACATGCCCGCCCCGCCCCACATTGATAACCCAAGCTCCTGCGGGCAGCATGGTCAGGTGTCCCCGGTTCAGGATGCCTTTGGTTTCCGGGGTCAAAGGCAGCAAGCAAACGAGGATATCAGTCCGGTTCAGGAAGTCCTTCATTTGCTCTTGCCCAAAGAATTTCCGGTAGGCTGAAGGCTGTCCTTCAGTCCTGCTCCAGCCCAAAACATTAAATCCGACCTTCAATAAAGCAGTGGCCACGTGATGGCCGATGACCCCCGTGCCCATGATGCCTACCCTTAGCTGTCCCATTCGCAGGTAACGCTTTTTCTTCCAGACCTTTTGCTGTTGCTGCTCTTGAAAAAGGCGCAGGTTCTTCATCCGACTCAGAATCAAGGCCAAAACAAACTCATACATATCCTGCGAAAGCATGGGGTCAATGATTCGCACGATCCGGATGTGTTGCGGGATGTCGGGGTCTTTCATAAGGTGATCCACACCCGCCCCCATCGATGAGATCGTCTTCAGATTCGGGAATTCCTTGCAGATGCCCGGACGATGATTCCAGGCCAGGGCAAATTCAACCTTACCCGGATCTTTAACTTCCTGCTGAGTGAGGATTTCAACCTCCGGGCCGGCCTTTTTTAGGGCAGCTATCCAGGGTTGCAGTTGCAGGGTTTCACTCACGATGACAAGAGCCATAATTTATTCTTTTTCCTTTTTTAATAACCAGTATAATCCCTTTACGCCCGATTTTATGTCATCAAGCCTGAGCAGCACCAGGATCTTTTCAATATAGGCTATCACGCCCAAACCCACAGCCAGGTAATACAACCACGGGATAAACCCGTAAATAAAAAGGACTATGAAGAAAAATCCCTGCAGATAACCAGAAGTCACGGCTGAATAAAGGTGAAGCCCCGGAACCTTTTTAAAGCGGTAAAAACCAATGATGTAGCTCAGGATCAATACGGCAATGAAAAGGTACAGCAGCCAGGCGTGGGGGGCAATCTCAGCCCATTTGAATTTGAAAATCCCGAACAGGGCCATGATATATATGCCCATATCCGCCAGGTTGTCGAGCGCTGCTCCGAAACGGGTCTGCAGCTTGAAGTAGCGTGCAATATTTCCGTCCAGGATATCTGTGATCAGGCTGGCACTGATCAGGATGGCAAACAACCATTCCTTGCCAAGGATTCCCAGCACCAGCAGCACCGGAAAACTGAGCAGCCGCAACAGGCTTAAAGTGTTGGGCACATTCAGGATGTTTTCTTCGCGGACCATTATTTTCATCAGAAAAGCATTTATGTATTATAGAAAAAGGAGCAGCATGAAAAGAACGCTGAGGGGGATCAGCAGGTTATCCAATCCCCTCCAGCTGAACAACTCAGTCAGGGTACTCACCAGGGCAATGCCCAGGGCAAGCCAGAAAGTCTTGAAATCGAACACCATCCTGTTGAAATACAAGGCAAGGATACTGATGATGAAACTTGAAACAAAAAATGAACCCGATCCCAGCCAGGTCTTTTTCAGCTTCCTGCCCGAAATATGAATATGGCTGTTATACTGTTGAAAGTTTAGCCCCAGGATCCCTGCCATGGGGTCGCAAATGGCCAGGATCAGCATCGGCAGGATGAACAGAAACTGGTTGCCCAGCTTAATGGAGATAAGAAAAGTAATATATATAGCCACCGGGAGCATATAGCTTCCCACCGATTTGCGGTCAATGTCGTGAATGGATTTTAACTGGGTGCCGTGCCGGCTGATGAACAGGATGATAAAGAACCCCACCGCCATAAAAAGCACACACCAATGGTCGTTGAAGAGGTAGGGGAAAGTTATGGTCGAAAGGGTGGCGGTGAAGTGGGCAAACTTGCGGGTGATCTCTCCCTTGATGCCCAGCCTCCTGTATGTCAGCTCATTGAAAATCAGTAAGAGCGTAATGCCTATAGAAAACAGGATGGTTAGAACGATTTGGTTTACCATTTCTGCGATGTTTTAGGTTCTTAAAAGAGTCCGACCAGCGCGATCCAGGCGCCCCCTGCGATCAGGCTGTCAAAACGGTCAAGAAATCCCCCGTGTCCGGGAATGAGATTGCTGTAGTCCTTAACCCGGTATTTTCTTTTGTAATAAGAGGTCAGAAAATCGCCGATAAAGGCAAACAGGATGATTCCCAAAGCCAGTTGTATGGCTTTCAGGGCAGTGGCTTCAACCAGGCCCCTGATCAACAGGGTGCTCAGGATGGCAATCAAAGCCCCGCCGAGCAGTCCGCCCCAAGTCTTGTTGGGACTCACCCTTGGAAAAACCTTTCGCCGCCCAAAAAGCTGCCCCGAGATCTGGCTGAAACTGTCAAAGATGGAGAGCACCAGGAAGGTGAACAGCACCAGCCCTGAAGAGAGCTTGCTGAACCGCAGAAAGCCCAATGAAAACAGGACCAGCAACAAAATCGACAGGGCGAAAAAGGCCTTATGCGAGAAGCCCGATTTCCAGAACAGTCGCGTGATCTCGATGAGGCCCATCCCCACGATAATGATGGCCAGGATGTCAAAAAAGTAAGGATTTAAAACGATGCTGAAAAACAAAAGGTTGATGATCACAAAATAACTAACCAACTTCATATAGCTTTTCCTGGCCTCAGGGGCTTCCTTGCGGCGGTTGATCAGGTAGAAGCCAATGCCCCCCAGCACGAAATAACAGAGAATAATGATGTAAATGTTCTTAACCATTCAGCGATCCAATCATTTTTCGTGTTCAAAATAACAAACAATCAACCAACGATCATGACAATGCCAATAAAGGCCATAGCCAGGGCGTACCATGACTTGATCCGGCCTTCAGCGGTGCCCAAGCTGATTCCTGCAAGCAGCCTGGGGCCTGAAAAAGCTCCGATGGCGGCCCCGAAAGACAGGAAGTAAACCAGCGTCAGGTCGATCTGCCCTACCAGGAAGTGTGCCCCCAGGGCCGAAACCGTATTCACAAATATAACCAATAAGGAAGTCCCGACCACCATTTTGATGGGCAGCCGAAGAGCAAACAGGCCTGCCAGCACCGGTGCCGTGCCGCTCGTGCCAAAGGTCCCTGTCACGATTCCTGCCAGGAATCCATAGACCGAACCCAGCAGGTTTTTTTTCGCAGACGAGCTTTCCGGGATGACCTCATCCCTTTTGATCTTTCTCTGGTCGCGGACATTGTTAATGAACATATGCAGGGCCAGGAGGATGGAATAAGCCCCGAAGGTGACTTTCAGCTGTCCGGGTGTCAACAGCCCTGTGATCCCTGCTCCCGTAAGGGCTCCCACGATCCCGGCCACCCCGAAAATGATGCCCGTCCTGATGTCCATATTGCCTTTGCGGTAATGCCCCACCGAGCCCACCAGGCATATGGGAAGGGTGGCCGCCAGCGAAGTGGCAACGGCCACCTGGGCATCTATCCCAAACAACAGAATCAGGATTGGCGGGAAAAAGAATCCGCCCCCGCCCCCGATCATACTGGCCAATAAACCAATGATAAAGCCCACCAAAGGCAAGCAGAGATAGGAATACTCAAACGAACTGTGAAATATCATAGTGGCGTTTTCCCGAAGAATGCATTGGGAGAAAAACGCTCAGGAAAAAAAGGTTCCCTGAATTTTTCACCCAGGCACGATTCCTTTTATTGATCCGAAAGGTAGATAATTTTTTTGAATATAATCATGCATAGGGGAGGGTTCAAACCCAAAGCAAATGCCATCTCATTCATTTTCAGGCTTTCTGTTCTTTTATCACCCAGTAAAGCCCCTTGGCGTTTGAGCGCAATTCGCTGAGGATGAACTGGATGATCAGGTGCTCAATGGCGGCCAGTATCCCCCAGATCACCATGAAATAGTACAGGGGCGTGATAAACCCAATGGTGAAAAGGATGATAAAAAAGAAGGCCTGGATGTAGCCCCCGATCTTGAACGAATACAGGTGAAAGCTGGTCAGGCGGCCAAACTTGATCAGAGAAAAAATAATCATCAGGACCATCAAAACAAACCATAACACAAAGCTGTGTATGTGGGGCAGGAGATTGTCGAGCTTGAAAACTACGATGCCCAGAAAGGCCAGCAGATAGGTGAAATCGTCGGCAATGGAATCGAGCTTGGCCCCAAACTCAGTGACCATATTTAACCTGCGGGCAATGATCCCGTCAGCCACATCCGTCACCAGGTTGATGACCAGGAAAAGGGCAAACAAACTTTCCCTGCCCGAAAGAATGAAATACAAGATCAAGGGGAACATCGCCAGCCTGTAAAAACTCAGCGCGTTGGGAATGGTGAGGATTTCTTTCTTATTCATTGAGCTTCCTTTCCAAGCCTTGACCGAAAAAACAAAAGCGAACCTTCCTCTGAACAAATTTATGCATTTATTCTCAAACCTACTCCCGGTTTCCTGCTGGGTTCCAGTGCTGCTTTCGCAAGATTACAATCACGGGTAGCCTTCAGCATGGATAAACACCTTCCACTCCTTCTAAAGCCGGGTAGGCAGCCAATGGATTGAAAACTTCGCTCCTTGACTTCCCCCTGGTTCCGGCAGGGATGTTTACCGAACCTTTACAGGGCCATTCCATCTCCTAGGGTAAAACGTAGTCAACACGTATTTTAAACGGATCTAACACGTATTTTAAACGTATTTTGTACGTCTAAGGTACGTCTAAGGTACGTGTTAAGTACGTCTAATCTACGTTTAAAGTAGGGCCCGGATGCGACCCTGAATGAGCCCGGGAATATTCAGACATGTGTGTTGGAAAAGATTAATTTTTGACCAGTTTCTTTGACTACTGGAATGGAGGAGGGGGGGAAATGCCCCGGGTTTGCCTATTGGGGTGAGGCACGGCAAAGAAGGGGCTGAGCCAGCAATTGGAGTCAGCCCCCTTTGGTTTTTATTTGTTTCTCTGAAATCAGGGCAAGGAAGCCTGTTCTGATGATGCTGGCGGAGAAATCAAAAGAACCCGGAATAATTAACGGCTCTTGCTGAATTCGAAAAGCTCGCGCCCCGAGGTGACCTCAATGGGGATGAGGGTAAAGCCATAGCTGTAGTCGCGCTTGGGTTTCAGCTGGTATTGTTCCAGGGGAGGTGCGCCCCAGGAATTGACCCCTGCCACGCCACGCTGGCCGAAGTCAATGTTCCAGCGTACCAGCTTACGGGGCTCGACCTGCGAGATGTGTTTGTTTTCGAGGTGGACCGGTCCGTAATCAAAGCCTTCGCGGGCATCCAGGTCAGAGGTCAGAAAGGGCAGGGCGGTCATCTCCAGGCCTTCCGTTTCCGGGTCGCTGATGGCCATCAGCCCAAGGCCGTCAGGCCTGGCAAGGGTAGCCCAGCGCACATCGGTCCTGTTGCCGTTTTCCTGGGGGCGCTCGTAGGGCACCGGTAGTTCAGAAACCTTTTTTGTATAAAAGTCAACAAAAGCAGAGGCCTTGCGGTCGAGGTAGTTTTCCCAGGGGCCGCGGCCAAACCAAAGGAAGTAGCCGAAGGCCTCATCCAGGCATAGCACCATCCCCACGCGCGGGATGTCGGAAGTTTCGGTATGGGAGGCCCTGAGGTGGTTGTGCACGTGCACCCGCCCGTTTCCGCTCAGGGTGTAGCGGGTCTCGTAAAAACTTCCCACTTCGGGCAAGGCCCAACGGACAAACACTTCATATTGGCTTTCGCCTGTTTTTTCAATGTTGAAATGGTCCAGAGTGGCATGCTGAGTGGCTTTTTTCCAGGCTATGTTTTCGGTGGTCATCCTGCTGCCAAAGTCATTGTCGGTGGGTGCCCTCCACAGGTCTGGCTGCGGGCCCATCCCTTGGTGAATGAACTCGGTGCCCCGGTAGGCATAGCTTTCCAGGATTCCTGTCTGGCGGTTGAATCGCAGGGAAATGGTTTCATTGAACATCCTGACTTCCTGTTCATTTTCTTCCAGGCTGAGGGCCTGACCATGGTAGGTCCGAGGCTCCTGCCTCTCAAACCAGGGCAGCTTCACCTGTTCGTTGGCTGCCAGGTGCCCTGCAGGGACCATGGGGGTTTCGTACAGGGTGAAGGCCTTGAAATGAAGGAAGTATTCAGTATTGGGCTGTATCTCAACAGCTCCCAGCGGTAGGTTGAATACCATGCTGGCATGGGGCTCAACAGCGATTTCAGGCATCGTAAGGTGTTGCACCGCCCGGCCATCGGCCTTAATAAAGGCATGGAAATAAAAATGGCTGAGGGGGGTGAAGTCGTAAAGGTTCTCGACCAGCACCCTGGCCACGTTGTCGCTGACGCGCAGGACTTTGAAGCGGATGGCTTCCTGGGCTTTTTTCACTTCCCAGGTTCCGGGCTTCACGCTCCGGTCGGGGAAAACCACGCCATTAAACAGGAAGTTCCCATCGGAGGGCATACCCTCGCCATAGTCGCCGCCATAAGCAAAAAAGGATCTTCCCAGGGAATCGGTTTCGCGTATGCCCTGGTCGACCCAGTCCCAGATAAATCCTCCCTGCAGTTGGGGGTATTTGTTGATCTCATCCCAGTAATCCTGGAAGTTGCCCATGCTGTTGCCCATGCTGTGCGCATATTCGGAGGGGATAAAGGGGCGGTCGAGCCGGTGCTGGCCAAACCACTCGAAGGTGGCGGGCGATGGGTACTGTGGAACGATGATGTCGGTGTTCCAGTCGAATTCCAAAGCATAGCGGTTACCGATCTCGGTTCGTTCATACTGCACGGGTCTTTTGCTGCGGTCGGCGGCCTTGATGGCTTCATAGCCGGCATAAAAATTCACCCCGTTTCCGGCCTCGTTTCCCATCGACCAGATGATAACCGAGGGATGGTTTTTGTCGCGCTTCACCATACGCAACATTCGGTCGGTATGGGCTTTTTCCCATTCGGGGAATTTCGCCAGGGAGCGCTCGCCGTAATGCAGGCCGTGCGATTCTATGTTGGCCTCATCCACCACGTAAATACCATGCTCATCGCATAACTCATACCAGCGTTCGGGGAAGGGGTAGTGGCTTTGCCTGACGGCATTGAAGTTATGCTGTTTCATCAATTGAATGTCCCTGAGCATATACTCTTCGGTAAGGTATTGGCCGGTTTCGGGGCTGTGTTCGTGGATGTTGGCGCCTTTAAGGGTGATGGGCATCCCGTTGACCAGCAGCTGCCCGCGGACGATCTCCACCCTGCGGAAGCCTATCCTTGTGGAGGTGCTTTCAAGGATCCTGCCTCTGCGGTCTTTGAGGGTAATCAGCAGGGTGTACAGGTTTGGAAATTCGGCACTCCAGGGCTTGACTCCCGGAATTTTCCCCTTGAAAACTTCTGTGTATGTTGCATTCCCATCAAGGGTAATTTTTGAAGAACCTTTAAGGATATAACCATCTCCTTCAAGCACTTCATATTCAAGGATAAGATTGGATCTTTTTTCCAGATGATTCTTCAGGTCGATGTGAAGTTCCAGATTGCCCATATTAAAATGAGGGTTAAAATCGGACACCACTTCAAAGTCGGCAATCCGGGTTTGGGGCTGGCTGTAGAGGAAGACAGAGCGATGGATGCCGCTCACACGCCAGAAGTCCTGGCATTCGAGATAGCTGCCATCGCTCCAGCGGTACACCTCCACGGCCACTGTATTGATTTGTCCGGGCCTTACATAGGGGGTGATGTTGAACTCTGAGGGGAGTTTGCTGCCCTGGCTGTAGCCCACCATCTGCCCGTTGACCCAAAGGTAGAAGGCCGATTTAACCGATCCGAAGTGGACGAACACCTGGCGGCCGTCCCAGTTCAGGGGCAGCTCGAAAGTCCTGCGGTAAGAACCCACGGGATTGTAATCGTGGGGGATCCTGGGGGGTTCGGGCCCGTTCTCCAGCTCGGTGATGGGGGTTCGGGGGTCGGCAAACTCATAGGGGATGTTCACGTAAATGGGCACGTCGTAGCCCTGGAATTCCCAATTGCCCGGAACCTGAATGAGGTCCCAGCGGCTCACATCATAGGCTTCCCTGTAGAAATCAGCAGGGCGGCTGGCCGGGTTATGGGCCAAATGAAAATGCCACGGCCCGTCGAGCCCGAGGTACCAGGGCGATTGTTCCCGTTCTGCGGTTAAGGCGGTGAGGCGGTCGTCAAAGCTGAAAAAGATGGTCCGCCCGGCTTCCTTGTTACGTTCTATGATGGAAGGGTCTTCCCAGTCGGCTTGTGAAAAACCATTGAAAATAAGGGCAGTCAGGATCAGTCCGATGAGGATTCGCTTTGGGTTCATTGCATTGATTGCTTATAGATGAGTAATTTTCCCGTGTAAAAATAGCGATTTGTTTTCTTCCACAGAAGGTTGAAGTCGCAGGATAATGGCCGGTTCAGGGAAGAATTCAAAAAAGATGGGTGCAGGCAGGAATCCGTCCATGAAAAATATTTTTGCATTCACGCCCTCTTTTTCAATCGGTTTTTTTACATACTTTTAA
>LSQX01182412.1_pt1 | contig 55437 bp, 48 predicted proteins | sample 654561 | NCBI WGS metagenome assembly LSQX01 (sample SAMN04489861, study PRJNA283612) | anaerobic digester metagenome | isolation source: 4 biogas reactors fed with cattle manure at either 37C or 55C with and... | place: Denmark: Kongens Lyngby | collected 2014 | reverse complement strand
ATTTCTTTTGCAACGGTCACGCCGTCATGGGTAATGGTCGGAGAGCCAAATTTGCGATCTAAGGCAATATTCCGCCCCTTGGGGCCGAGTGTTGTCACAACAGATTTCGCAACAATATCAATACCAGCCTTCAAAGACCGGCGTGCTTCTTCCGAAAAAATAATTTGTTTAGCCATTATTAATTACTCCTTGGATTCCTAACGTTCACTAGTTAATTTTGGCGAGAATATCGCTTTCCCGCATGATCAACAGTTTTTTACCATCGTACTTTACTTCTGTTCCGGAATATTTCGCAAACAAAACATGGTCACCCTCTTTAACTTCTAAGGGGACATGCACACCTTCATCATTGCGCTCACCCGGTCCAACAGCCAAAACAACACCCTTTTGGGGTTTCTCTTTGGCAGTTTCAGGAAGCACGATGCCTCCAGCAGTAATTTCTTCTTCCTCAATGGGTTCAACCACCAGCCGGTTACCCAAAGGTTGGATTGAGATTGCCATAAGTTCCTCCATTAAATTATTTTGTTGGTTATTATTCATTTGTTAGCACTCTCGTAACGAGAGTGCTAACACCCAACTATCTTACCTTTCTTCAAATCGCTCGTCAAGGGTCGTTTAGACAATTCTTACAAAAGTTTTACAAAGCCAAAATTGGTTATTCTTCTGGTGCTTCGCTTGTCGATTGCTCGGTTTGCAGCTCATCAGTTTCATTATCCGCTGCATCATCATCTACTGCGTCATCCCCCGTTTCATCCTGATACATTAATCCCATACTATAAGAACAGATTTCCTCTCCGGCACGCACAATGCTCATCACCGTCGGGTCTTCTGCGTACTTATCGCGTATCTGGGTAAAGATCACCATTGCCCGATCGCACTTATCATCTCCCTGCCGGTGTAAACCTGCTAACACAGAGCCATAAGTGAAATAATTCACAATAGTGCTCCCAGAAAGAGGCAAGCCCTCCACAGAGACCATCGGATCCACCTCCGGGTTACATTTCCGAACCTCACAACTGACCTCGGCACTGCAGCCCTCTATCGAGCACTGCAACGCTGGAATGGCGCCCTCGTAATTGCGCGATTTATGATAAATTACCCCTAACTGACCATAAACACTGGGGTTCGCAGGCGTAAAGCTGAGCGCCTGTTGTACGTTCAGGGCAGCTGCAAAGAACTCGCCATCCTGAGCATAGGTGTTGGCAATCGCCAGGTAGGGCGTGGGGTCCTTAATGCCTAACTGCTGGTTCAGGTTAGCCGCCCTGGCAAAGTTCTCCAGGGCCTGGTCATACAGCTGAAGATGCCGATAGATTCTGCCCACAGCGATATAAAGGTAGGTGTAATTCGGCATGATCTCAATCGCTTGTTTATAAGACTGGATCGAAAGATTATATTCGCCCAGAGTCTCATATGTGAAGGCCATGATCCGGTGCACATCCATCAGATTTGGATCGCGTTCCACAGCTTGTTGAATGTACTGGTAAGCCTGATTCCACTTTTTTTGGCTGACCAAAACTTCAGCATAGTAAGCCAGCGCGAGGGTGTTGGTGCTATCAATTTGTAAGGCCATTAAGGCCTCAGCTTCGGCGCGGTTCAACAAATCTTCTTCAGTTGCTGCATCCACTAAAAATGGGTTGGCATTCCAATCCAGCACAAACGCACGAATTGCCAGCACGTCGCTATTTTCGGGGTCAATTTCCTTGGCGCGGTCAATCGATTCCAGCGCTTCAGCCAGCCGCTGCGAACGGTCAGCATCGGTGGTGCTTAATGCCGAGGAATAGGTCTGAATACGCGCCAACTCCGCAAAAATTTCTGAATTGTCAGGGTCAAGAAGCGCAGCACGCTTCAGCGCGTTTATAGCAGCCTCCAGATTGCCGGCATCAAAATGCGACTTACCCTCGTTGACAAAGGAATCTGAAGTGCGGGTGGGTGTTGGCGTGGGTAAAAACAGCGGTTGCACATCGCCCTTGCCAATGCTGGTCAACAACGTGATAAAGAAAACAATCAACACCACCAATGCAAGCACGCGGTAAGGGTTAGATTTCTTGCGGACACGCCGAAAGTGGGGATCTCTACCTTGTAAATACATAATTTATACCAGGTTGACTAACTGACTAATCTTTTTCTTCCAGGTCTGTTTCAGCTTCTACAGAACCGTTATCAAAGGTTTCGTCGTTGACTGGCGTGGGCGTCGGTGGGTTTTCCTGGAATTCCTGGCACACTTCTATGATTATTTCTGCATTGTAAACCGCTGTGATGTCATCAGGAACTGTTTGAAGCATGGCCTGCGCCACCTGAACAGCTTCGTTGCAACGGTTTACCCGGGCGAGCGCCAGGCCATACCGGCTGTAGAATTCCATCACTGTCATGGAATAGCTCAAAGGCAACCCTTCAACCCTTTCGCCGCTACTGGTAACACCGCCACGAACTGCCAGCTGCAGGGATTCGATAGCCTGGTTATATTGCAAGTTACGAAAATACATCGAACCCAGGTTGCCGTGCAGCCTGGGGTTGGTAGGGTCGTCATTAACGGCTTGTTCCGCATATTGTACAGCTTTTGCAAACTCACCAATTCGGGAATAAACCCGGGAAATGTACCAGTTCGGGTCAGGGTCAGAGGGGTTTAAAGAATACGCTTTAGTAAATTGGCGAATGGCTAGATCATACTCCTCAACCGTAAAATAGTTCCTGCCCAGGGCCATATGCACCTCAGCGATTGTATCGTTCAGCTCAACAGCAATGAGTAATTGCTCAATCGCTTCTTCATAGTTGCCGGTAACCTCCAGCACATAACCGCGTGCCCAGCGGACTTCCAAAATCTGCGAGTCGATGGCCATCGCTTCCTGAGAATGCTCAATTGCCCGCTCCAGGGTGTTGATTTCGCCCAGGTCGTTTGCCACCCGTCTGGCCAGGATATTCGCATAAATAGCGTGGGCAAAAGCATTCATCGGATCAAGCCCTAAAGCAGTGCGCACATCCGCTTCAGCCTCCAAATACTCTCCTAAATAACCCTTTGCCCAGGCAAGCAGCGAATAGGCATAGGGCCGGGTATTATCCAGCAGCAAGGCGTTTTCCGCGTTAACCCGAGCTGCTTCATACTCACTGCTATAAAGCTGTAATTTCGCTAGGGCAAGGTAATTAGATACCTCCTGCGGGTTTGCTTTGATGGCCGCCTCATAAGATGCTTTTGCCATACCTATCCGGCCCTCGGCCAGGTAGCTTTCCGCTTCCTCTGAATAAGAGGCCGGGTCTCGGGTAGGCGTTGGTGTTGGCACAAAGGGCGGCGGCATTGCAGGGATTACATTGGTATTTAAATAAATTAAGAATCCAATCCCTGCCAGTAAAAACAAAATCAACCAGGGGTTAGACCGCCGCCTGCGTTTTTTCATCGACCACTTACTGCCGCGTAAATACATATGCAGAATCATAGACCCGCCTCAACATTCCGTCAAGCAAAGCTGAATTAGGAATTTTCAGGTCTAAGTCAAAAACTCGCGAAATAAGCGATTTGTGTATATTGGCATTAGTAGGTAAACATGCTTCTCGACAACTGAAAAACCAGATTTCTATTTTAATTATGGTTAACGACAATCTGGCAAATACGTTTTTCACGTAGGCAACATTACCCCAAGGCTGCACCAAAACCACTCAAGAATACTACAATCACGCCCAAAACAATGTTGATAAACAATAACATCATATATGTTTTTTGTTCCTGTTGGTTAAATTTTTCAATCTTGCGGCCAAGAATAAAACCTCGGTAAATACCAACAGCCATCATAAAAAAGATTACCAAGTGCTTGGTGGAAATCAATGTGTTATAAAGTGATTGAAAGTTCAAAAATCCAGTATGATGAGCAGATTGTCTGCTCAACAATAAACCAGTGACCCATAAAATTCCAAAGCTGATCAAACCCACAATTCTGAGCTTGGATTGATAGGCTATTAATAACTTTCTCATCAAACTCGGCTCATCATTAGCCTTCTTAACCGCGGGCAAGAACGCAAACCCTGTGGTCAGGATCCCGCCAATCCAGAATGCTGTAAATAGATCATGTAATGATCTGATCATCCCAAATATCAATTGCTTTTGCATTGTTCCTCCAAAATCTAATTGGTTTTATCAACACTATATCATCTGGAGAAAAAATCTTCTTCGACATAAGTCGAACAATAAAACTGGTGAATGGGGAATATATGAAGAGTTGATCTCAGCCATGAGCAATCTTTTCTAAACCCTTTCGATCCACAACAGTGATTTTGTCTCTTTGAATCTCGATCAGACCGTCTCTGACAAATTTCTGCAGGTTACGGTTTACCACATCCAATACGGTTCCCAGACGAGCGGCAATTTCAGTTTGCGTAACCCACATCTGCCTATCCCAAACGTTATCTTCAGTCTGCAATAATAAAAAGCGGGCAAGACGCACGTCAACTGTATGGAATGATAAATCCCCAATCTGTTCAAGTAAATTTTGAATTCTTACCGCCATACTCTCAATCACTGCCCGGGAAAATTTTGGGTTGGTTTTTAATAATTGTTCAACATAGCTTTGAAGCAAATAGAAAACTTGACCTTCTACCATAGCTATTACTGAGACTGCATTTTCAACCTTTGAAAACACTGCAAGTTCGTTGATCAACTCACCTGGACCAATAAACCTCAAAGTTGTTTGCCGGCCGTCTACTGCTATCTTTTCAGCTTTAAACCAACCCTCAATTACAAAAAATAGTTTGTCTGATGTTTCTCCCTGAAGATATAATATAGCGCCTTTATTGATGAGTTGAGTGCGTACATGAGGAGCTATCTGTAATAATTCTTTTTCTGAGAGCATCTCTAACAAAGGGTACTTTGATAAAAATTCTGGGGTTATATTCATTTTTTATTTGTTTAATGGAAGCAGGTGTGATGTGCGTTCACATACAATGGTTTTCAAAGCGGCTTACCTACCTTTTCTAGTGGGCAATTGGCTGGCAGCATCTCGATCCAGCAGCCAGAGCAAATCGCCATCTGTTGGGGAAACATATTGGATGGGTTTTTGTGCCGGGTCATAGGGCCCATCAAATACGTCTGCCAGCGTTGCTGCCTTTGATTCACCGCTGACCAGTACGATTATCTGGCGGGCGGCATTAATCGCATTTTTTGTTAGGGTCAATCGCCAAAATAATTGCGAGGGCACCTGGTGGGCAATAAACCACCGGTGTTCTTCATTCAAAGCTGCCGTCTGTGGGAACAGCGACGCCGTATGCCCGTCCGAGCCCATCCCCAGCAGGATCAAGTCAAACCTGGGCCAGGCACTATTAAAAAAAGCCCTCAGCGTTTCTTCATAATCCCAGGCCGCTGTTATAGCATCAGTTTCTGTTCGCAGGCGATGAATATTTTCTTCTGGAAGAGCGACTTTTGAGAATAAATGCTCCTGAACCATGCGGAAGTTAGACATGGGGTCATCTGGTAAAACATGGCGTTCATCCCCAAAAAACAGGTGAATATCTTCCCATTGGAGTTTTTCTTGAAGATCCGGTTCCGCCAGCCCGGCGTAAACCAACTGGGGAGTACTGCCGCCTGAGAGGGCCGCTGAAAACCGTCCCCTGGCTTGGATGGCCTCCTGGGCCAGGGTGACAAACAAATCAATGGCCACACGGGCCAAGGTTGATGGGTCGGGAAATATCTCGATCGATGGCATTATTATTTAGGTCCGTCTCTCATCCTAAAGACTTTCTTAATGCGTTAAATTTTTCTTTCTGCGATTCAGTCAGACCTTTAGGCACTTGCACTTCGACCTTGGCCAAAAGATCACCGCGTTGGTCGGACTTGCCCAGTTTCGGCATGCCCAGTCCCGTCAGCCGAAATACCTTCCCAGAATCAGTCTCGGGTGGAATGGTCAACTTGACAGATTTATCCAGGGCGTTTACAGTCACCTCTCCGCCCAGCAAGGCTGTAAAGAAATCCACCGGCAAGTCAATTCGCAGGTGGTCGCCCTCACGTTTAAACCTTGCATGTGGTTGCAGATTAATTTTCAAAAATAAATCGCCTGCACCTGATGCACCCACACTGCCCTGCCCGCTGAGACGAATCTTGGATCCCGTTTTCACGCCGGGTGGAATAGCTGCTTCAATACGCCGACCGTCCTCAAAGGTCAGCAAACGCGTTGTGCCATGAAAGGCTTCTTCAAGCGTAATCTCAACCGCATGTTCAATATCCTGGCCGCGCTGTATACGCTGATAGGGCGTTTGCCCGGCTGGCCGCCTGGCAGCTCTTGCACCCGCCACACCACCGAACAGGGTTTCAAAAAAATCGGAAAAACCCCCGAAGCCGCCCATGCCTCCGCCAAACATTTGCTCAAACTCTTCCTGGGTAACGGTCCGATATTGGGCACCGCCACGCTGGCCCTGAGCAGCCCACTGAGACCAATCAAAGTCTTCGGCACGTCCGCCTGTTTGCTGATAGTGCTTCCATTGCGACCCAAATCGATCGTACTTTTCTCGTTTTTCATCGTCCGAAAGCACCTGATAGGCTTCGTTGATATCTTTAAATTTCTCTTCTGCATTGGGGTCATCCGGATTTACATCCGGGTGGTATTCACGCGCCAGTTTACGGTAAGCTTTTTTAATCTCGTCTTGGTTCGCGTTTTTACCCACATTTAATATTTTATAATAATCTCGATACTCCATTTAGCATTCCTTCCAATGCCAGTGATGGCTTAATTCTAGGCGCTGTTTATCAAAAAGATATTAGATTCATCCATGGGGTGCTCTTATAGCCAATCGCCAACGCTCCATCCTCAAACAGGTTGCACGGATTTCTTTGCATCTTGCAAGCCGATATTGGGAGTTCTACCCTCAGCCAATCTCCGGGTCAAATTCTCCCCGGTAGTCTTTTGGTAATAGCGCAGCAATTTTAGTCATGATTAAGTGGCCAGCAGCTTTAATTTCCTCGCGGGTTGGTCGTTTTGGGTTATCCGCGTTAAGCGGTCCGAACACTGTTCCAATTTGTGTTAAAACACCGAGCCGGCGTTTCTTTTCTGTGATGGTTTTAAATAGCTGCCACTGATTATCACTCACTGTGCCCATAGGGAGGATCGGCGCGCCGGTGCGCAGCGCCATATATGCCGCACCCGGTAAAGCTGCTCTTAGCGGCCCAGTATGAACATGCCCCTCAGGGTAAATCACCAGCACGCCCTTTTGTGCCAGGATAGCTTCCGCAGCCTGTAGCGCTTCAAGATTAGGCGCGCCCTGTTTAATTTTAAGCGTCTGCCAGGCATTGGGAAATAACCGCATCAGCTTGGGGGCATTTGGCATCACCAGGTCTCCAATAAACTCCAGCGGCCAACGGGTGCTGTGAATGGGTGCCACGGTATCTAAAAAATGAAAATGATTGCCTACCACCAACAAAGGCCCCTGGGCTGGAAGATTCTCCCGGCCTTTGACTTCCCAGCGAGTCAGCAGGCTGCTCGCAACACCGATCCCGGTCTTCAAAGTCCATCGGATAAGACGTCGTCGCGGCCATGGATATTTTTTCTCCAGAGCTATTTTTGTTTGGTTATTTGTGTCATTCACGGTCGGTAAACTCCTGATGATCAGTGCCTTTCCAGTGATAGATTTAATCACCTTTGGTTAAAAAGCTACTTTTCATTATATCCAATTTGTCTGGGCGAAAAAACCGCCCTTAAAAATGGATGTGCACTAATTTACTCACAATCAAGATTAAGTTCAACAAGCCAAACCGCTCAAGGAGAGCATAATGCACGGCGTTAGCGTTCAAAATAAAAATAAGTTTTGGATATCGGCTGTCGATTCAACGATAAAATTTGCACCGGTACGTTCAAGCTCTTTCTGACTGCCAAAGCCGCACAAAACCCCGATCGTTTGCGCGCCGGCTGATTTTCCAGCCCTCATATCCACAATCGTGTCGCCGATCATGACACATGCCGCGGGTTCAAGCCCAATTTGCCTGGCGGCAAAGATCACCGGGTCAGGAAAGGGCTTTGTATGGGTACAGGTTTGTGATGTGACAACCACATCGAAGTATTTCAAAAGGTCAAAATGCTCTAAAAAATGCCGGGTTGATCGCTCGTCACGTGCACTGACCACAGCCATGGGAAGGCGCCCATGAAAATAATCCAGCATCGGTATCACCTCAGGGATAATCCAAAACCGCTCATTGGCGGCAATTTCTTCGTTTCGGCTACGGGTAAAGCGATCATAAACACGTGACAAAATGCCGTCGAGGTGAAGTCGATCAGCTAAATGATAGAAGAAATTTGCCGGCGTCTCCATTGCCATCACAATCGCACGGGCAAGATGTTCAATGTCTTTATCTTTATGGGACCCAATCAAAGGTTTAATCATTTTCTCAAGTCGGTGAACCATGCGATCATCCGTATCACTCAAGGTGCCATCGACGTCAAATAACAGCCCCTTCACACGGGCAACGTCAAAATGATGCATGAGTTTAATCTCATTTTGGTTCATTTCAACACTTCAAAAACAGTTTCTGCCAGGGTTTCATCGGGTGCAATCATCCACAATGTACGTTCACCCTCTTGAAAAAGGACAATGATTCCTTCCAGCCCAATCCAGGTGGGCTGCCCTCCAGCATCTTGAGGGGCTTCCTCCCACCGCAAATCGGCATAGTGTGCCACAGCCGTCATGAATTCATCCGCATCTTGAACAGAATCCCAAACCATATCGAGAATAAAAAGTATCTCGTCGTTAACTTCATTTAGATAGAAAGCATAGGCATCTCCGCCCCAACCTTCAGCTGCGTCGCTCGCCTGGCTGTTGGAAAGCCGATAATCTGCTTCATAAGGTTGGCTGAGGATCAAATAAGTCGACCATTCACCCATTACATTTTCAACAAGCAGTGACCAGTCATCACCTAAAACCGTTTCCAGGTTGGGCAAGGAAACCAATTGGGGAACATCCCACGGGTAACGCTCTGGATGTAGGATCTGTTCGGTTGAAACAGGTGGGTTTCGGTAAGCAGCATCTATCGCAGAAAACCCATCTTGTGTATAAAGAAACTCGACAAAAGCAAGGCCCTGATCATAAGGGAATAGCAAATCTTGTTGAAAGAAAGGCGGTGCATCATCAAACACCTGGCTGTCATAATTATTACTCATCCGAAAGACATCTTTCTGATCTTTACGGGTTGCATGGTTTGTGAACCACAAGTATTCCGTCAACGAAGCATCACCTTCAATCAGAGCCTGGATCGCGGCACAACGCTCGGAATCTTCGTCGCAAGCCTCCTCCGTGATACCCAGGCCGTCATCCAATCCATACGTTTGATCCTGTAAAACATGCGTGAACTCATGGGCATAGGTCATTTTCTCAAAGCCATTGAACGCCACACCACTGACAAGGTAAATCTCTTTGGTTTCACGATCATAAAAACCGGCGATTTGTTCAGTATACAACGCGTGATAAAAACTCCGTAATTCAAAATCCTCCGGGATTAACCCCAGCAGAGAAAGGATCAAAGCGTCCTGTCGGGCGTCTTCATCTGAATATTCAGCAAAAAATTCATTTACAACAATTTCCTGAAGCATTTCAGGGGATAATAAAACCTTAGGGACCTCATCCACAAGAGCCAATCCCCGCAATTGGCTGACATTGACCTCAATTTCCTGCATCTCCACAGCGACATTTTCAGGCAGCACCGTCTCTCCCAGGAATTCGGTGCCTGTCAGGGGTTTGAACGTATCCGTAAAAGTTGATGCATCGATCTTGTCAAAATCAATGGGCCACAACACTGAAACCAGAGCGCCGCCAACCATGATCAAAGATAAGCACATACACGTGATAAGCACAACGACAGCACAGCTAATGATAATTTTTTTGGTCGTATCTGTTTTCATATTCGCCCTATTTTTAGTTTTAATTATGCCTGTGTAAGTTTACACTGACCGGTCAAGATATTCAACATAAGCCAAATTTTTTTGAACAACATCTTGTCCCCCATTGAAATAAAAAATCCCCATCCGGGGCGCTTTACGCATTCACCGTTGTTAAAAAGACAAATTATGCCCTCAAAATATACCCGACACCGCGCTCTGTGCGGATTAATTGTGGATTGCGAGGGTCCTCCTCAATCGCCTGGCGCAACCAGCTGATGTGGACATCTAACGTCCGCGTGTCGCCGGTATATTCTGTCTCCCAAATTTCGGTAAACAAAGGATCCCTCTCTACAACTTTACCGTTGTTTTCCATTAACATTCGAAGGATTTTCACCAGCCGGGGGGTCAGTTTGGTTTGACGGCCATTACAGGTAACAAGCTGAGTCAGTGTGTTCAACTCAATTGGTCCAACCTGCACGATATGTTTCTGATCCGTGGGATGAAACGCACGGAGGCGATTGATCAATTTTTGAATTGTGAACGGAAGGCGCAGTACCAGGTTTGCGTCCGTACTATCAGGAAGCGAAATATCTTTTTCAACGATCAGGATAATCGGGAGGATATCATCCGAGATCCTGAAGGATTGGCAAATGCGGACACCGCTGGTTCTCAGAGAGGCAGCGTCAACAACAACCACATGAGGACGGACAACATCCAGGAGCTCCAGGCCAGCACTACCGCTGGAAGCTTTGTTGACTTGGTATCCTTTTTCACGCAGTTCTGCACTGAAAGGCAAGTAATTACCCCGACCACCTTCTATGATCAGAATCACGACCCCATCACTACGTTGCAAAATCTTATCCTTCCTGAACCGGTTGCCAGCTGCTCAGTTTAGATACAACCAGATCTTTGATGTGTTCTACTGATGATTATATCAATAACGACGAACAACGGCACTCGTTTTATTTTTTCTTAATTTCGGTTCCCGAGATGCTGCATTCAACCCTGATAAAAAGAACCATGCCTGCCAACAATGCATTAAATTTAGTACATCGCATTTCCCAATCTTTTCTGGTTGGCTGATTACTTTCGATTATACTCGAAAACCTTAAAAATTCGAGTGGGTTTAAACCGGATTCAGTTGCGTCTTATTATCGCCCGTGTTAGAATTAATTTCATCTTGGGTACTGCAGGAGAATCTCATGTCAAAAATGATTGAGGTCGAGATCGATAGCGTTCGCGTCAGTTTGACCAACCAACAACGCATTGTTATCTTGAAACAAGTTAATCGAGAACGCTATTTGCCAATTTGGATCGGCCTCTACGAAGCTGAAGCGATTACTATTGCTTTGCAAAGCATCCAGATCGCCAGGCCACAAACCCATGACTTGTTTAAGACCTTAATCCAATCCCTGAACGCCAAGCTGATCCAGGTCGAAGTGAGCTCGCTTTCCGATGATGTTTTTTATGGCAACCTCGTCATCGAGGTGGATGGCAACCGCAAGTATGTCGATTGTCGCCCATCCGACGCTTTGGCCCTGGCCGTACGCATGCATGCGCCAATTATGGTTGCGGAAGACGTGATGGAACAGGCCGGTATCGTTCCGGAAGAGGATATTTCTGATCAGGACGCTGCCGAATTAGATGCCCGTTTCAGTTCTGAAATTGAAGCTGGCGATCTGGATGTTTTTGAAGATTTCCTACAGGATTTTGACCTCGATGATTTCGGGTCAGACGAAGAAGACACATAATCTGGCTCAAGACAATCAAAAACCTCGCCGGGCGATTTCAGTAGATAGTGGATCCCGGTTTTTTACACCGTAGAGACCAGCCAGCCCTTCAAATTATAAAAATTGGATTAATACTCATGAATGATGATCTGAATTTCAGCGATGATTCCTTTTCTGAAGTGCTAACCCAGCCAAGCAGTCGTGAGGCTGAAGAGGCCCTGATTGGGGCGGTATTAATCAATCCGGAAGTTTATCTTGAGGTCGCTCAGTTTCTTAATCCCGAGGATTTTTTCCTTGAGCGAAACCGTTGGGTTTGGGAGAGTTTTAAGCATCTCAGTGAAACCCGCCAACCCGTTGACCTGGTGACCGTCACCGAAGCACTTTTGAACAGAGATCAGCTGGATGAAATCGGCGGGCAGGGGTATCTGATCTCGCTGATCAACCAATCGCCCAATGCCTATCACGCTGAATCTTATGGCCGCATTATCGAACAGAATGCTATTCGGCGTCGCATGCTTCAAGCGGCCAACGAGATCGCCCGCCTGGCTTATACCCAGAATCAAGCCATCGATCATGTTGTCGATGAAGCAGAAAAAGTAATCTTCAATGTCAGCGAACGCCGCATTAAACGTGATCTCGTTCCCATCAGTGAGGTCGTCCATGAATATTACGACCGGATCGATGAGCTGGGAAAAAGGCCAGATGACATCCTGGGAGTGCCCACAGGCTTGATTGACATCGACAACCTGCTGGGCGGGTTGCAGAAATCTGACCTCCTGATAGTTGCCGGCCGACCGGGCACGGGAAAAACCGGTTTCTTGCTCGGCACCATGCGCAATGCTGGGCTGGTGCACAAGAAACATGTCGCCATGTTTTCAATGGAAATGTCAAATGAACAGCTTCTACAGCGCATGATCGCCATGGATACGCGCATTGATACCCAGCGCCTGCGCACAGGGCGGCTCAACGACAATGAATGGGATGTATTTTTCCAGGCCCTTGAATCCTACGACCGAGCGATGATCTTTCTGGATGACACTCCCGCCATCACACCCCTGGCGCTGCGCACAAAATGCCGTCGATTACATCTTGAGTTTGGTCTTGACCTGATTATCGTTGACTATCTGCAGCTCATGAGCGGTGATTCGCATACCGATAACCGCGTTCAGGAGGTTTCGAATATCTCCAGAAATCTTAAGGTGCTGGCCAGGGAGTTAAATGTTCCCGTCCTGACAGCAGCCCAGCTTTCCCGCGCAGTCGAGCTTCGCACCGATAAAAAACCCCAGCTTTCCGACCTGCGAGAATCCGGATCGCTAGAGCAAGATGCAGACATCGTCATGTTTATCGATCGAGACCCCGTTAGCGAAGAGCTGGGTAAGAAAAACGAAGCCCGGATGATTGTTGCCAAACATCGTAATGGACCCACGCACCCGGGGATTGGCCTCGTTTTCATCGAGGAACTTGCAAAATTTGAAAATGCTGCTCGCGGCCCAGATCGGGGATATTAACTATGGGACATCACGCTGCCGCTTCTTTCAGTGGTTTTCCGGATAATCCCGAATCATCAATCCGTCTGCCGTTGAGTTTCTTCACCCAGACCTTGGGACAAATCGATGATTTTAATCAGTTACGTTTGTTGCTGTACATTTTTTGGCATGCAGAACAACAACCTGGTCAGGTACATTACTTCCGCTGGGAAGATCTGTGTTCCGACCCGACATTAATCCAAATGCTCAGCGACGAAGAAGGCCTTTCAGTAGCACTAAACAGTTTACTAACCCAGGAATTGGTTCTAAAAGCGGACATCGAATGGATGGCAGAGACCTATTACTTTCTTAACACGCCCCAGGGGAGGGCAGCTGTCCTGGCCATTGAAAATGGCGTATGGCATACCACACAACAGCAGCACCAACCCGCCCATCTACCGCAGCAAACCCCCAACATCTTCCAACTCTATGAAGAAAACATCGGCGTGATGACGCCCATGCTGGCGGAAATCCTCAAAGACGACGAAAAAACCTACCCGCCAGAGTGGATCAGAGAGGCCATTCAAATTGCCGTTGCCCGCAATGTGCGCACCTGGAATTATGTTCAGGGAATTTTAAAACGTTGGCACAAAGAAGGATATAAAAATGAGCAAAATCGAAGACACGGTTCGCAAGATCCGGAAGAATATCGAAGAAGCTGGCTCAAACGAGACTGACTTGCCTGAAGCCGGGGGTGATATTCGCCAGGTTAAATTTCCTGGCAAGCCAGATTGCCCAATTTGCGGCGGTATTGGTTATTTACGTCGCGACCTTCCGATTGAGCACCCTGATTTTGGTAAAATGGTGCCCTGTTCCTGTCGTGCCGATGAAATCGCCCAATCGGTAAAAGCCCGTTTGTTTCGCATGAGCAGCCTGGAGGCTTTGTTTAATCTTCGTTTTGATAATTTTGAAAAACGAGGATACATTGGCCTGGCCAAACACCAGGCTGATTCCCTCGAAAACGCCTACAACCAGGCGTTGAACTTTGCCAAAAACCGTCAGGGCTGGTTGCTAATGCTCGGCCGTTACGGTTGTGGGAAAACCCATCTGGCAGCCGCCATTGCCAATCACGCCATTGAAGCAGGTATTTCAACCCTGTTTATCACAGCTCCCGACCTGCTCGATTGGCTACGCTTTGCCTATTCCGGCGGAGAACTGAGTTTCGAGGAACGTTTCGAAGAAATCCGTGAAATCCCCCTGCTCATCCTGGACGACTTTGGCACCCAAAATGCCACCCCCTGGGCGCAGGAGAAAATTTACCAGATTATCAACCACCGCTATGTCAATCAGCTTCCTACCGTGATCACCAGCAACATCCTGATCAACGATTTTGAGGGGCGGATCCGCTCCCGAATCCAGGATCCCAACTTGGTGACCGTGGTGAAGATCCTGGCGCCTGACTATCGCAACCCGACCGACGATATTGGGCATCCGGAGCTTTCGACGCTCAGCCTGCACAGCCGGCAGACCTTTGGCAATTTCAGCCTGCGTAAAAATGAACGTTTGCCCGCCCAGAGCTTAAAGGATTTACAACATGCTTTTGAAACTGCCCACCAGTTTGCTGAACATCCTCGTGGCTGGCTAGTGCTGACCGGACCCAACGGCAGCGGGAAGACTCACCTGGCAGCAGCCATCGGGAATTTCCAGGCCGGGCTGGGTTTTCCACCCCTGATGGTCAGCGTCCCCGATCTGCTGGATCACCTGCGGGCGACCTTCAGCCCTACCAGTTCGATTTCGTTAGACAGACGCTTTGAAGAGGTGCGTACCACCCGCTTACTGATCCTTGATGACCTTGGCACCCAATCCGCCACCCCTTGGGCGCGCGAGAAAATTTATCAGCTGTTCAATTATCGCTACAATGCCGAACTACCCACGGTTATTACCACCGCATGCACTGAAGAAGAGCTGGATCCCCGCTTGTTGAGTCGTATGCAAGACACGCGTTTGTGCAAGATTGTCGTGATCCCGGTGCCAGCTTTTCGCGGCAGTTAAATCTTTTTCTATTTAGATAACACCTGAAACCCTAACCCCTAACGGGTCATTATTATTGGGATGGTTTTTCTCACCCTTTTCTCCGGCCGGCGTAATCCCCGCGGGTTATTCTTGCTCTGCCTGGGGGTAGGATTTCATTCCGACCGGCTTCAATTCTCGAAACCCGGTCGGGGCTCCGCTGGAGAAGTATCACCGCTAAAATCACAATCCCACCCCCAATCCATTGTTGCAGGCTCAGGGATTCGTGCAAAAACAGCACCCCCAACAGGATGTTCAACACAGGTTGGATTGTAATAATAATTGACCCGCGCGCTGCAGTCAACAAACCCAGGCCAATGTTCATGGCAAAAATTGGTATCAGGGTGCCAATAATTGAAAGTGCTATCAACAACGCCCACCCCTGAATTGACCCCGGTGTGTGCACACCCAAGAAGGGGATCATGAAAAAGCCAGCCAGCATGGCACCTGTAAACACAAAGGTTGTCCCTATCAAATGATCGCCAGCCGCTCTAAATACTTTCTCACTCAAGACCATATAGGCTGCCACAACACAGGCGTTTGCCACGGTAATCAATAAACCGACCGGGTCAACAGAGAACACAGAGCCAAATTCAAAAGAGGTCAGAAATAAACCGACCATTGTCAGCGGTAAACCGATCCAAAATAATCGCGGCACTGCCCCGCCGCTCAATAATGCGTACAGGATGACCAGTGATGGATAAATAAAAAAGATAATGATATAGATCGAGGAGGGAAGCCGCTGCAAAGCAAATACTGCGGAAAAATTCGCTGCTGAATAAATCCCACCCAGCGCTAAAAATCGCCAGAGGGATTTGAGGCTGGCAGGTTTGGGCTTTTTCTTGAGAAGCAGAATCAACCAGAGCGCCGGGGCACCTATCGTAAATCGCCAGATGGCAACATCCTGAGGCTGTAAATTCGTCGCCATTGGAATTATTTTCATTAACAAGACAGCAAACGCCAGCCCAAAAGCGGCAATCAGCATGGCAATAACACCGATCTGTTTTTTATTCATCCAGTATGCTCCAGTTTAATAACAGGGTTCATTATACTGATAACTTGCGTGAAAAAAACTGGTTTTCTACTTGGCTCACTTTTGTTTGGTTAATAAAGTTCTTATTTGATTAATTGTGACCATGATAGTATTATAGGATTAAGTTCAGGCCCTCCCCCAGGGGGAGGGGTAGGAGAGACATAATGACACATGACCATAGTGACAGCATTCAACGCTTAAAAATTGTCGAAGGTCACATTCGCGGCATTCAACGCATGCTTGAAAAAGATCAGTATTGCATTGACATCATTCGGCAGATCCAGGCGGTCGGTGCAGCCCTGAACAAAATCAGCACCAGCCTGCTCGATCAGCATCTGAATACTTGCTTACTGAGTGCGATTCAAAGCGATGACCTCGTTGAGCAAAAACGAGTGCTGAATGAAATCACCGAAGTGTTCGAAACATCACAAAAAATTTAACCATCAAAAGGAGCTTCATTAACATGAAAACAGTCACCTATTTAGTCCCTAACATTTCTTGCAAACATTGTACCCACGCTATCAAGATGGAATTGTCTGAAATTGAAGGCGTTTCCTCAGTGGATGCCGATGTTCAAACCCGGCTGGTCAACATTTCTTTTGATGACCCGGCCACAGAGCAACAGCTGAAAGACTTGCTGGCCGAGATCAACTACCCCGTAGCCGAGTAAAGCCATGCCCAATCAGAAACATCTTACCCTGCCCGTTTTGGGTATGACCTGCGCTAACTGTGTTGCCTCAGTTGAGCGCAATCTTAAAAAAGTTGATGGGGTCGAATCGGCCAATGTTAACCTCTCTTCAGAGCGCGCTGCAGTCACTTACGATCCGGACAAAGCCAATTTAGATGACCTCATCAAGCGCGTTCAGGGTGCTGGCTATCAGGTTGCTATGGGAGAAGCATCACTCGAGATTAAGAACCTGAGCGATGCTTCCGATGTGCGCCGGTTAGAAAAAGTTCTGAATGCACAGGAAGGGGTCATCGAAGCACAAGTCAGCCTGGCTTCTGAAAAAGCATTGATCAAATACGTCCCAACGGTGGTCAGCCAAAATGAGTTACGGCAGATCGTTAAATCCGTTGGATTTGACCTGCTAGAAGCAGATCTCCAACTGGATGATGCAGAAGCCAGGGCGCGTAAAGATGAAATTGCCCAGCAAAAACGCATGTTGACCCTGGGGTTGATCTTCACCGTCCCGCTGTTCATCCTCTCTATGGGTCGCGATTTAGGACTTTTACCCTTGTCCCTGGCCAATCACCCCATGCTCAATTTTCTCTTCTGGGCATTGGCTACGCCGGTTCAATTCTATGTAGGCTGGCAATATTACGTCAACGGTTTCAAATCTCTGCGTAATGGCTCAGCCAATATGGATGTTTTGGTGGCGCTGGGAACATCTGCAGCATATTTTTACTCCATACCAATCACCCTCGGAATGATCCCCGGGCACGTCTATTTTGAAACCTCAGCGGTGATTATCACCCTAGTTAAATTAGGCAAATACCTGGAAGCCAAAGCCAAGGGTGGCGCCAGCGACGCAATTCGCAAATTAATGGACTTGCGCCCACGTAAAGCATACGTAATCCGCGATGGTATTGAGGTCGAAATCAACGTTGACGAAGTAGAAGTCGGCGATGTGGTTCTCGTTCACCCCGGGGAAAAGATCCCGGTTGATGGTGTGGTGGTGGACGGCCGCTCCACTGTGGATGAATCGATGCTGACCGGCGAATCGATGCCCGTTGAAAAAATGCCTGGCGAGCAGCTCATCGGCGGCACAATCAATAAACTGGGTTTATTAAAATTTGAAGCCACAAAAATTGGTAAGGAAACTGTTTTAGCGCAGATCATCAAATTAGTTGAGGAAGCCCAAACCAGTAAGGCTCCCATCCAAAACCTGGCAGACAAGATCTCAGCCATCTTTGTGCCCATTGTGATCGGCATCGCTGCGATCTCCTTCTTGATCTGGTACTTTTTCATCCCACTTGGGCCTACCGCTGAAGTGAGCTTATTCGCCCGCGCGCTGATCAATACCGTGGCGGTCCTGGTCATCGCCTGTCCCTGTGCTATGGGCCTAGCGACGCCCACAGCCGTAATGGTAGGCACCGGTAGGGGCGCAGAACTGGGAATCCTGATCAAAAATAGTGAAAGCCTTGAGCGTGCTGGCCAAATTACGACCGTGGTTCTCGATAAAACCGGCACGATCACCCGTGGACAACCTGCTGTGACCCGGGTCCTTTTAACAGAACACGACACCAGCGAAGATGAGATCATCCGCCTGGTGGCATCGGTCGAGCAGGGCAGCGAACACCCTCTGGGTGAGGCCATCACGGCAGAGGCGAATGCCCGGGGGTTCTCCCTCAGTGAGCCGTTGGGGTTCTCTGCGATTGCCGGGCACGGCGTTCAAGCCGAAGTTGAAGGTCACCAGGTTCTGGTAGGCAATCGCCGCCTGATGCATTCCAAGGGCATTCAGGTTGACACTATTGAAAATGACATTCGGGAACTTGAAGAGGACGGGAACACGGCAATTCTCGTCTCTGTTGATGAGAAATTGGCCGCGGTGATTGGCGTTGCCGACACCATCAAAGAGGGCTCTCAGGCCGCGATTGACACCTTGCATGCGATGGGGTTACAGGTCGCCATGGTCACCGGTGACAACACCCGCACAGCCAATGCCATTGCAAGGCAGATCAACATCGATACCGTGCTGGCCGAAGTTTTACCCGGTGACAAGGCCGCCGAGATTAAGAAGCTGCAGGCCGCAGGTCAGACAGTTGCCATGGTCGGTGACGGTATTAACGATGCGCCAGCCCTGGCCCAGGCAGATATTGGCATCGCCATTGGCACCGGCACGGATGTTGCCATGGCCTCAGCCCCGGTCGTCTTGATCAGCGGTGATTTGCGCGGCGTGCCAAAAGCCATTGCACTTTCACGTAAAACCCTCAAAACCATCAAACAAAACTTGTTCTGGGCGTTCTTTTACAACATCATCCTGATTCCAACAGCGGCGATGGGTTTGTTCAACCCCATGTTTGCAGCTGGCGCAATGTCCTTCAGCAGTATTTTTGTTGTCACCAACAGCCTAAGGCTGAAACATTTTAGTGACACAGCCTGAGTTGAAATTTACCTTTACAAGGGTTTACCAATGCGAGCCAAAAGAAAACAACGTGCTTTCCTCCCCATAGCTCTCTTTGCAGCCGTTCTGGTTTTAACGATCGGTTCAATCGCCCTAGCACAACGTTTACGCCAGGCAAAGATTGCCAACCCCGGTGAATACACTGCCTCCGATCAAATCCCGCGGGTAACGGCTGCTGAAGCCTATCAAGCCGCAGTCAAAGGTGAGGCTGTATTGATCGATACCCGCACGCCGGATCAATTCAAGACCCTGCACATCAACGGCGCTATCAACCTCCCGCTTGGTGAGGTAGCAACTCGATTAACCGAATTGGACCCGCACACCTGGTACATCACCTATTGCACCTGACCAGCGGAAGAAACCAGTGCCCGGGCGGCGCTTATTATGCTGCAAAATGGTTTTTCCAGGGTAAACCCGATTTCAGGCGGCTTTGAAGCCTGGATCGATGCGGGCTTACCTGTATCCCCCTGAGGTTAAGCACCCCACCAAGCAGATTTCAAATTGATCACGCACTGAAATTTCAAGCCTACCAAATCAAAACACCAAGGGGCTATCCCAATGGGGTAGCCCCTTGATTTATCTTAATAGAAAGTTTTAAAAACTTACGGTTGGCTGATAGAAAAGTAATCCACTTCGACCAGGATGGGAAGCACATCAAAGGATGAAACCCCAAAACCAACCTGGCCTTCGCGCAAATTATACTTTTTATCCACAAATTCTTTTTCTAAAATGCCATTAATGTACAAAGCAAGCTGATTACCCTGACAAACAGCGGTATAAACATTCACGTCCCTGCCCTGGTGAACGTTTTTAGAGCCGCCGCTGGCTAAGTTAATATAGCCGCCATCTAGCTCGGAATAAATCAAAATATCATACAACCCACCATTGGAAACATTGAATTCATACCAGCCAAAACGATCACTATAATTACAGATTAGGCTGACGTTATTGGTGTTCTTTGCCAGGTTTTCCGCGTAAATTTCAACGGCGACATCAGAATAATAAAATTCTTCATAGAGCACGTACACATATTGATTTCTGCCTTGAAGATCAAAAACAAGGCGTCCGTAATCGGTATACAGGTCCATCAGGTTTTCATCGCCGTTCATCAAAAAATAAGAATAGCTGGAAAGGTCGCCATCAAACTCCTCGATATAATAAGCCTGCGCTTCAGTAAACTCGGGGTCATCTTCCAGTGGCGTTTCCACTTCAAACGGTGCTGCTTCAGTTGGCTGTACCTGCCGGTTAGGAGATTTTATTTCCTCAGGGGTTTCAACCACTTCAACAATAGGTTCAGTCACAATATCTACGGGCTCTTCTGTTGGCACAGCAATGGTTGGGTCAGGCGTTTTTGAAGTTCCACAAGCAATACTTACCAGTAAAAAAAAGCCGACAAACAAGAATATCATTTTTAAGTTTAAACGATGCATTTTTTTCCTTTCTTAAAGTTAACGGGGTGTCCTGGATGGATTACGCCAAAGCAACTTTCTTTCATGTAAAGACCATTCAACGCAACAAATACTCAAAAAATATTGTCGCTTATTAGATAAATTATATCATCAGTACAATATTATTTGAACCGGCAATCGCAACTCAATTTCATTTTGGAATTGCCCTGCGCGCCAACCGGTCAACCCTTTCATTGTGAGTATGACCCGCATGCGCCCGCACCCAGTACCAGTGTATCTCGTGTCGAGCGATTTCTTCATCCAACTGCATCCACAAATCAACGTTGGCCAATTTTCCACCCTTACGCCGCCAGTTGCGGCGTTTCCAATTAGGCAACCATTCGGTTATTCCTTTTTTCAGGTATTCTGAATCGGTGAACAGGGTCACCTGGCAAGGCTCGTTGAGTGCACGCAGCGCTTCTAATGCTGCCTGCAGTTCCATCCGGTTGTTGGTGGTGTCCTTTGCCCCACCTGAAAGTTCTTTTTCATGGTTTCCATAGCGCAAAAGCGCCCCCCAGCCTCCTGGCCCCGGGTTGCCCTGGCAGGCGCCATCGGTATAAATAGTCACTGCGGGTTTAACAGCCATCATTGCGATGAATCTATCAAATCCAGAATCAAAGCGTCCAGTTGCGCCAGGTAGGAACTCACATCGCCGTTTTCATCCTGTAAAATTCGGTTAGCGGCATCCTGCAATGGCCATTGCGCCAAACCCCACGCCTCCGAAACAGGCAGGACATTGGCAGTGTCAACCAGTGCTGTCCCTTGTTCCCACTGAGGATAATCTGTTTTGAATTTAGTCAATAATTCCAAAGCCGATTCTCGAACTGGCAGGGTGAACAGACTCTCCACAAGTTTTGCCTGCGCCTCTGGCGCCAACAAGTATTTAATAAACAACCAGGCCGCCAACTCATTTTCCGGGGCACCTGCCATAATGAATAATTCCGGGCCTTCAACCAAGATTTGTTCACCCGCTGGGCCCGGAAATCCGATCACAGTCCAATCATCTTCATTGCCAGCGGTCTCCATCCAACCCATCTGAGTTGGGATCTGATCTAACTGCCCGGCGTAGAGTAATGCGAGCCGATCGGCAAAATACGCTTGGTGATTTGGGTTCAACGCAAACCAGATGCAACCCTGGTTTTTTATCTCCCAAAGATAGCCAAAGGCATCTCTCCCTGCCAGGTTGTTAAACAGGGGCTCTTCACCTTTAGAAAACGTTCCCCCAAAGGCATAATACCAGCTGACCAGCACCCTGGCGTCGAGGTTGATCACCCACCCTCCGGTACCGCCCTTGGCTGCGTCCTGCCAGTTAGTAAAAGTTGCCTCACAATTTTGTGTTCTGAAAGCATCCAAATCATGGGGTGCTTCTGGAAATCCCAATGCCTGCCCCCAGGAGCGATTGTAAAACAACACCGTTGCCTGCGGTGCAAAGGGCAGCGTAGACACCTGGTCTTCAGCATCAAAAGATGTCAGGAACACAGGTGTGAAATCTTCGCGCTCCTCTAAACTGAACCCCCAATCGGGGTGGTTAAAATAGGCGTGTAAGTTCACTGCTGGCTTCCCGTTCATCAGTTCAGAGCGCAAATAAGCTGGCACAGCAATAACGGTGGGTAAATCATCATCTGGTAGCTGCATCACAGAATTGACCAAAGCTGTTTCGCCCCCATGTGGATACGCCTGCACATGGATGCCCCAAGGATTGGTCTTCGTAAATTCACGCGCAAGCCTTTCCAGCATTTCTGCTTTTTCACCAACCCAGGGATGCGCAAAACGGACAATGACCCCCGCCAATTCGTCAGGGTCAACATCCATCGCCGCTAAGATTGGGGTTGATGTGGCGGTGGGCGTTTTAGGTGCTGGGGTGGCCGTGTGGACAAGTGTGTTAACTTGGATTTGGGTCGAGGTTGGCTCTGCAATCTCAGGAAAAACATTTGGGGAACAACTGGCAAGCACGAAAAGCACCAGCAGCATGCAGGCCAGTCCATTTTTCCGTAGATATTGAAGACGGTCTTGCATTGGCGTTCTCATTGGAGAATGATCAGTGGAACGGGTATAAAAATCAACAGGAAGATCACCAGCGCGATTATACCCAGAATTTGGTGTTTTCGGTCAATGCGTGTGATCTGATCCAGGGGTTCAGCATAGCGTCGACCCGTAAAAAAGATCAAGCCCGCCCAAAGCCACCAGCCTCGCCAGGCGAATCCCATGACGAGCAACGCACCCAGGACAAAGGGGAGGGTTTTTTGAGCCCGCTCTTTACCCAGCAGCATTGAAAGGATATGTCCCCCATCCAGTTGCCCAGCCGGGATTAAATTGAGCGCTGTGACGAACAAGCCCGCCCAGCCTGCCCAGGCAACCGGGTGAATTTGAACATCTAACCCACCTAAGGGCAGCGGCTGGCTGGTAAAGAAATACTTTAACCAGAAAAACACGGGCGATACCCCTCCGAACGTAGCAGGCTGGGGCAGCAATTTGCCAAATGTAATATATTTTGCAAAGAGATAAAGCAGCGAATTTCCCTCCAGGAAGAGGGCCGCACCCTCGGGCAACACTGCAGCAATTTCACCGACCGTTGATAAGTTCAGCCCAATCATCAAAACTGGGATGGTTACCAGCAACCCGGCCAGCGGGCCGGCGATACCGATTTCAAGCATATGTTTCCTGTTTTTTGGAACCGCTTTCATACTGATAAAAGCTCCCATGGTGCCAAAAACGCTGAAGGGGAAGGGAATAAAATAGGGTAAGGTCACCTTTACCCCTCGCGCCCGTCCGACGAGATAATGCCCAAACTCATGTGCAGTTAAAATTCCTAGCAAACTGACCGTAAAAGGCCAGCCCTGCAAAAGGAATCTCACCAAACCGTTCAATGAAGTGAACATTTGAGCGTCAACCTCCAAAGTGCTGAATTGAGCGCCCGTAAACAACACGCTGATGAACGTCAGAACAAACAGGAGGATGTTGACCCAAATCGGTCCGAGCTTTGCTTCTGGCCGTTTATGCAGGACCAGGATGACCTGGTTATCTTTGTTTTTTCGAAACAGGGGGAAAAAGCCCAGTGGATCTAAAGCAGTCGAAAGCTGATCATAAGCGGTCTCACTATCCGCTGCCCGTAGAAGGCCCTCATATCGGACAAAGTACCCTTGCTGAGCTCCGCCGGTGGTCACACTGAGAATATTGAAGTGCTGATTTACAATCTGGGTGATATCCTGGGTATCTACCGGTAATATTTCCATTGTTTCATCTGGCATGGTTTTTTCCAATCTGTGCTATTTTTGGTGCTTGCCGTCCAGTTAATGAGTTAATTAGACCATTAATTGCCTGGAATGAAAATATGGATATGCATCCTTCCCACGACCCATGTGCTAAAATCCAAAACATGGCTGGACGATTTAAAGTCAAACAGTATCTGCATCGGGGTTGGCAGCTCCTCCGCATTGCCGTGCTGGTGGTGATATTGTCTTTTATCTTGGGCGGTTCAATCATCCCCGCAACCGGGTTGACCGTGCAGGTGCGCGGTTTTACCCGCGGGAATGAGTTTAACTTTGCCACCTGGACACTGGAAGCCATCGGCGCAAAACTCCTCAGCTGGGGGTTAAGTGTTGATCGGTTCCTCACGCCTGAAGCACAATCAGACCTGGTGCTGAACTATCTGGCGCAGGTTCAACAAGTTAATGGATTGAACGCTGAAATTATAGTCATCTATACAAATCCCAACATCCCCGATCCCGAACAGGTCAGTCAGACCCTGCGAATTGCCCTCGATACCGAGATGTCCCGGTTGAATTCCCTGGCGCCAATGGCTGAGGCTGTTCTCCAAGCCCAGTTAATGGCTGTGATTCAAGAAAGCAGCCTTAGCTTTCTAGGACAAGCCCTTCCGCCCTCACTTTATCAGGTCAGTGATATCCCCCAATCCCTGGTGGTTTCTCCTCGCACCGAAATCCGCCAGGTATTCGAGGTATCGCTCAACCCGTCCATCAGTCTCGCTTTCAAAGATCAACTGGAAACTGCCATTTTCTCAAAACTCGATCATGCCGCCCTGGTCGTCCCCATCGGCGGGATCGGCACCTATCCAACGATGGTGATGCAAACCACCGACCTGGTCTGGCTGACGGATACCATCGCCCACGAGTGGGTCCACAACTTCCTCAGCCTGCGGCCGTTAGGAATCAACTATTTTACCAACGAAGCGCTGCGCACGATCAATGAAACCACAGCCTCACTGGCTGGCCAGGAACTGGGCTTCTTGGTGTTGGAAAAATACTATCCCGAATTTCTGCCAGCTTCCGCCGTGCCATTGCATACCAAGATGGCATCCTCACCTATTGAGGATATTTCGCAGGAAGAAATTTTTAATTTTCAAGCTGAGATTCACAAAACACGGGTGGAAGCCGACCGTTTACTGGCTAAGGGTGATGTTGCAGGCGCCGAAGCCTACATGGAAGCCCGTCGTCTGACCTTTTGGGAAAACGGCTACCCCATTCGCAAGCTGAACCAGGCTTATTTTGCCTTTTATGGCGCTTACAGTACGGAGGTTGAAGGTGGTGCAGCCGGAGAAGACCCGGTTGGCCCCGCTGTGCAGGCCTTGCGTGCGCGTTACCCTGAATTAGCGGACTTTCTCAACGCGATTTCCCGCGTTACCTCTTACGATGCCCTGTTGAAACTGCTGGAACCATAATTTCAATCATCAAAATCTGAAAAGCTTCCTCCCAAATCCGGCATATCCCGCTCAATTTGTTCAGGGTCTTCCCCTTTTTCTAGGCGCGAGACAACTTCATCAAATTCGGGACCAGTGTCCTCACCCAACTCATTTCCCATTTTTCGCATTAACCGGCCAAGGGCTTGAGGGTCATCTTCAAGACCGGCCAGTTGAGTTGGGTCTACCAGATCATCAATCCGTCGGTCTTCAGATTTCGCAATGCGCACCCTGCCGATCCGCCGTTGAACCTGGTCGCTGCCGCAGTTTGGGCAGATGACCCTGGTTCGTTCATATTCAGCATAGGTCAGGTAACACTCGAAACGAGTTTTGCAGGATTTACAATGATAATCATAGGTGGGCATTGGCATTTCTCCGGTTCATGTTCTAAAATAGATTATAACCAAGGACTGGTTTTTATCCAGCAGGGTTAAAAGGATGCCAGGATTTTGATAAAGATGTTAAACACAGTTTGATGGGAATTATTTATGGAAATCCATTTTAAAATAAAACAACCACAGCACACGTCTCTGCTGATTGTTATCTCCGGTCCTTCTGGAATCGGTAAAGACACCGTCGTTCAGGGTTTACAAAAAAGAAATTTGCCCTTTCATTTTGTAATCACCGCCACCACCCGTCAACCGCGGGAAAACGAGGTGCCCGGTGAGGATTATTTCTTTTACACCAAGGAGACGTTTGAAGCAATGATTGCAGCAGGCGAATTCCTTGAACACGCCTGGGTTTATTCAGATTATAAGGGCGTACCAAAAGTCCAGGTCAGGGAAGCGCTGGATTCAGGGAAAGATGTGGTCATGCGTCTGGATTTTCAGGGGGCAAAAACTGTGCGTGAATTAAGCCCAGATGCCGTCCTGATCTTCCTGACCGCCAGCAACAACGAGGAATGGATCCAGCGTTTGAAAGGTCGGCGCAGCGAATCAGAAGAGGAGTTGGCTCTGCGCATCCAAACCGCCAAACAAGAATATGATTCCCTGGATATTTTCGATTATATTGTCGTTAACGAGGACGGGAAACTGGAACGCACGTTGGATATCATTGAAGACATCATCACAGCAGAACATCACCGCGTCCACCCCAGAAGAGTACAACTATGATCCACGAGACGCCGCCTTCAGGCGAAGAACAACAACGCCAGGTTGTACGGGTGCAGATGCCCGATCGCAAGCCGGTAGTAACCATCATCCTGGTGGCAATCACCGTGGGTGTATTCATATTGCAGCATCTGCTCCTGATGGCAACCGGCATAGATTTTATCGGCCTTTTTGGCAAAAAAGTTAACGAAGCGATCATGCAAGGCCAGGTGTGGCGTCTGTTGACACCGGCGTTATTGCATGGCGGCATCCTTCATCTTGTCATGAACATGTATGCGCTGTTCATCATCGGCAGCCGGCTGGAACGTTTTTATGGCCCAAAGCGGTTTTTATTGTTGTATGTCCTTTCGGCGTTTGCTGGTAATGTGTTTTCTTTTGTCTTCACACCGGCCCCCTCATTGGGTGCATCTACCGCGATTTTCGGGATCTTTGCTGCAGAAGGCATTCTTATCTATCAAAACCGCCGGTTATTCGGTCAAATGCGCACTCGCCAGGCGATCACAAACCTGGCTCTGATTTTGACGATGAACCTGGCTTTCGGCTTTATAGCCAGCGTTATGATCGACAACATGGGGCATATTGGCGGCTTGCTGGGCGGAATTTTCTTTGCCTGGAAAGCCGGCCCGATCTTGAAACTGGTGGGTGCTCCGCCCTATTTCAGCGTAGCTGACAGCCGGGAACGCAAAGACGTCCTTGCGGCCAGTCTGGTGGTTTTTATCGGTTTTATTATCATCGCGTTAATTCCCTTTCTCAAAACCTGACTTTTACCAGGTTGAAGCAGGAGAATAAACTGTTAAGCACAAAACACTCCTCGGAACGCCGAGGAGCGTTTTTTATTGTTTCGCCAATACCAATTTATTCGATGGTAAATAAATCGCCTTGAGTTGTTCCCTGAACTTCCGGGTAGAACATTTGCCAGGCATGGGCGGGCAGCACCTGGTAAGTACCGCGTTGGTAGGGCAATAAATTATAGGTTAGTAAATACGTGCCCGCGGGCACATAATCTGCTGTCCACAACACAAAATCGTCATAAAACTTCGGTTGGTTAAAATGCCACCATCCCCAACCCTGCGCAAAAGGCGCAGTCGGGTCAAATAGCCCATCTAAATTTTCTGAAAGCGTCGGCGATGTCAACAGTCGCGGATTGATAATTTCCGTGCCAGCCGGAATAAAGTCCTCAATCATCAGGTTGTACATGCTGTTTGGCAGGTTGATCGTCAGGACAACGGTGATGAATTGAGGTTCAGCATCCGTGTTGAGGGAAATTGAGTCAATTGGCACGCATCCATCAGCTGCCGGACAGCCCTCACCCGCCAGGTAGTAAGCGCGTTGCAGGTTGATTCCACGGTTAATTGCTGGCGCAGAATCCGCGGGTTGATAAGTGTGAAGGTCTACCCGGTAATACAAGATGCCCGCGCCTTCATCTCTTTGAATTAAAAGCGTATTAGGTGAATCTGCGTACAGGGTTTCAATGGGGGTCTTTGTGCTAACCATTTCGGCAGATTCAGGGCCTGCGCTCTGGCCTTTAGCTATTAAAGAATCGTTTAAAACTGCCTTGAAGGCATAATCGGCCTGGTAGTAACCAGCTCCCTTAATTGCTTGAGCAACTGCCATTGACACCCAGGAAGATTCAAAGCTGGAAGCCCATATGCCGCGCGAATCGCGATGGCTCATCAGGTAACCCAACGCCAGGGGCAGGCTGGTTGACGCCGGGTCAAGCTGCGCCAATGCAAACATGACGGCAGCGGTGTTGAACACAGGCGTTCCGGGCAACATCCACGCCGAGTGTTCGCTCTCCCAATGCACACCCGTGGCGGAGCGAATGGCCCTGGCTTCAATATCAGCGACCAACGTGCTTAATCGAGGGGATCTGCCGCTTTGTTCTTTCAATGTCAAAGCCAGTAAGCCCAGCGCCCAGGGGCTCAATTCCGTTCGGCGGGTGTAAAGGCTGTCAATTGTCGGGCTTAGGTTGAAATCGTAATCCCGAAGAGCATAAACCAAGAAGGCGATTTCATCCAGCTTCCACGCAGATTCAACTTCGCCGGGAGATGCAATCTGGAAAATCAAATAGTCTCTTGCCCAATCAACGATATACTCACCAATTCCAAAACCAGCTTGATTAGCCAACTCCAATCCCAACAACACATACGCAGTAATAAACGGGTTGGATTGTTGCTCCTCATAATTGGAACTTCCCCACCACGACCAGCCGCCATCATAATTCTGAATTGACAACAACCGATTGATATCCGAGCTGGCTGCATTTTCCAAAGACGACCCCAATGGGGTTGTGTCGAGGTCAAGTTCCTGTAAAACCAGGTAGACATTCAGGTTGGCCAGCAAACGTGCGAGCACCGAAATCGTATCCCCATAGGGAGGTTCTTCAAGCGCTTCCAACCCTTCCACCAGGCTGGTCAACAGCGATGGATTCATCACCAAAACCAGTTCGCCAGAGAGTGGATCGCTTGCGATTGGCAAACTAACCAATTCAAGCCGCTCACCCGCTTCAGATAGCTGACCGGCTGTACTGAAGGTGGCGGGCATTGCATAACGTTTAACCTGCAGATCGCCCCATATTGGGGCGCTGGCATCGGAATAATTACCAGCCACAGCCTGAAAGACAAGATTAACAGAGTCAACACTTTCCACCTTTCCCCACCAAACAACCCGATAACTCTGACCTGGCTCCATTGTCATCTGTTGAGAAGGGTTCGTATCGATTAAAGTAAATCCGGTTGCCACCAGGGTCACATCCGCTTTAAGTGTTTCAGTAGTGTTGTTATGCACAATCGCAGCCATCTCCACCAGGTCGCCATCCACCAGGAAACGTGGCGTCACTGGCCGAATCATGAGAGGTTTTTGAGTCTGAACCTCAACCTCGGCCTGCCCCACAAGGTAGTCTTCAGTCAGACCGCGCACCTCAACAACCCATGTGGTCAAGCTGTCAGGCAGGGGAATTGTCAGTTGGGCGGTACCGTCCACAGCCGTGACCACGCTGGCCTGCCAGAAGGCGGTATCCGGGAAGTCTTCCCTGATGTCAAAGTCAACCATGCCATCATCCCCACCGCCTAATCCACCAGCCTCTAATGGCAGAATTGAAAGCTGCCTGGCATAGGAAAATAGAGACAAACTGGTTTGTACAGAAAGTGGAGTTTCCCGGTACAACCCATCGATAATCGATTGTGTGTTGGGCGGTACCAGTGCGAGCAAGGCTTTGTCCACAACGGCCACCGAAAATTCACCCTGGATTGGGTCGCCAGCCTGGTCTGTAATTTCCATCCTCAGGGTCACCCGCTCACCCGGCACTGTCAGTTCAGGAACAGCTTTCAGGTCGATATTCAAGGCTTTACTGGCGCTTGAAACAGGAAGCTTTACTGTTCCCTGTCGATAATTCGGTCTGCCATTCTCATCTTTTCCAAGAAGAATGGCTGAGATATATAAATTGGGAATCGATTCATCCGTAATCGGTACGGATACGGTGGTTCCTGAATCGGGCATTTCCAACACCTGGCTGGTCAGGACTGAACCCCGTTCAACCGTTACGATGGCTTTTGCGCCCTGGGCAAATGGATTGGGGATGAAAATATGCGCGTCCTGACCGGGTTGATATTCATTTTGATCAGGTATGATGTCAATCTGGTTATACAAGGACTGTGGCCAAAGCGCTCCGCTCTCACCGCTTACCCAAACCAGCACCTGGGTCAGGGCGTTACCCGCTTTTAAAGTCAGGCGGTACGTGCCGGGATCTGGTGGGGTAAAACTGACCCGCGCTTTGCCTTCCTGGTTGCTAACCGGGCTGGCACCGCCAACCAGGTTGGTGACTTCCACATATTCATAGGGCGTTTCCGGGTTGCCGGTCGCTTTCACATCCCAATAAATCGACTCGAAGGTCGCCTCGAGGTTTACACCGCTTACAGGCGCTTGATTCCAATCCACAGTTAAAATTGAAAAATTAAATAAGGAGTTAGCATTACCAAAATACGAATCGGGTTTCAATCCAATATAAAATTTCTCCGGATGAACCAGAAACGAATCGGTACTGCTCACCAAGAAGCCACTTTCATCCATCAGTGTCACTTCTAAACTATATTTTTCTAACCCTCCTGGGATGGATTTCTCCTTGTCAAAATCAGTGCCAGAAAAGGTCAGCGAAGCCAGACCTTCCCCATCAGTAACCCCATCACCATAGGTAACCATAACCCCCAACGGGAAAAAGCCCAAAGAAAAGGGTGTCTGCCAATAATCCGGTAACGGGCCAACCTGGTAACCTGGCACGATAAACTCAACATTTTTACGGTAGAGCGTCCATGAAAAGTTCAATCCGCCTGCAGGTAAACCAAAATAATAATCAGCCCGGGTTTGTGCAAAGGCTTTTCCGCCAGACAGAAGCACTTCATCTTTAAACTTGACGGATAAATCAATTTCAGGTTTGCGATAGGTTGCCACATCGAAATACAAAGTTTTAATCAATGTATCATCAACAGAGACTTCAATCCAATAGTATCCTGTCGGTGCATCCGCAGGCAGGTCCACGGAACCGACTGCGGTTCCAAACCGACTCAACACCAGGCGTTCCTGAAAAAGCGTTGCCGATCGGCCCACCATACCGGGGTCGCCATGCACGCTGAGCGTAACTGCGTCAAGGCCGGGTGAAGCTGGCAGTCCATCTTCCCTGGAAAAAACAAGGGTCTTGAAATAAATCGTATCGCCAGGGCGATAAATTGGGCGGTCAGTATAAATATAAGCGTCCATCAATTCGGGCAAAGGGTTCACGTCGATGCCCTGCTCGTAAAGCAAATAACCCTCTTGCCAAGAGGAAATGGAAAAGCCAAAATCTGGCGCATCAGGCGTTCCAACGACTGAGAAATAGGTAGAGAATGAATCTTCCAATCGTTCCAATTCAGCCACAAACTGACCGTCAACATCCAGATGACCCCTGTGCAGGAGCTCGCCCTCATCGTTGTACACTGAAATTGGGGCACCTTCCAATGGACTGAAATCATCCACATGCGTTGCCCAGACAAATATCTGTTCCGGAGACACCTTCATTACCAGGTTGTTTTCACTCACAACTAAAAAGTATTTCTGGTAGTGTTCGTGGTCTTCAGTTGAGATATCCGGGGTTTGCAGCCCCAAATAGTAGAAACCAGGGGACAAAGGTCCGCCCCGATAGGTCAACGGCAGGGTGGCAACTTCACGCTGATTACTGGTCAGGTTCAGTTGATGCGTTGCCACCTCTCTGACCTCCGGCAGGAAGATTTCTCGATACAGGTAATTATCTGGATTCAGTAATGTAATCAGATCTTCCAGGCTGATCGGTGCTATTTCCACGGAAACGGTGCGGATATTCGTTGCCTGCAGAATCAATTCCGATACCGATGCTGGTACGAAGACCAGGTTGTAACTGACATAACGGCTGGCAATCTGTAAAGAAGGTTCAGCAGGCGGTGTCGTAAACGTAATCTCAAAGGGTGCCGCCAGTTTTCCACCCCAAATATCTTTTAATCCCGGGTCTAATGTCAGGGTAAAGATGGTTTTAGGTTGAAAAAACCCGTTTACCATCAGGGTACTTTCGTCCGAATAGGTATAAAACCGGGCCCCGGTAACCTCCGGTTTAAGTTTGATATATTCATCCATTGTCTCAGGATCTGGCGGAGCAGTAAATTCAAGCATGTATTGACCAAAGCCAGCATAATAGGATTCAAATTGCGGCGCAACACCTGTATTGACGGCAAAGTCAGGGTATGTTTGCCGGATCGTCTCAAATTCAGCAAGTGCCTGTAAACCACCAGCGGAACGTGTTTCCGACCCCAGGCGAATAGTGTAGGTTGTATCCCTGGAAAGATGTCTTGCTGGCGTGAACACGAGGTGACGGTCATTCTGCTCCCACTCAAAACTTCCCGGAACAGGCGATCCATTCTGATCTGTCAGGCTGAAATTCTCCTCCACGCTTTCAACATCCATACGCAGATTAAAGACCATTTCCACCGGCCCATCCAGACTGAGAAGCTCGTCCGATATGGGCAAAACCTTGATAATCTCCGGTTGTTTGGTTGTAAAACTGTATTCAATGGTTTGAGTTGGCGACAATGCAGCACCAGAAGTAGCCACTAAGCTTTCATTCAACTGTATTGTGTAGGTTGTGTTGCCATCCATGCCGGGGTCTGGCGTAAACACATAGGTGCTGGCATTTAACCATGCCCCTGAACCAGGTACAAACGGTGTCAAGGAGAACCCCGGTTCTACGTTGATGTTTTCACTTAAAGACACCACGGGCTGGTTGAAGGCCACAAAAATGACACTTTCCGGGTCCACATCCTGTGTACCCTCATCAGGCATCACCTGAACAGCTGTCAGGAGGTCGGCCACCTGAAAACTTAATGCAACGGGTTCAAGAAAATTTTTCTGATTAACGGCTTGTGCGCTGGTATCGATGGTCAATCCCAAACGACTACCAGGTTCTAATTTCTGGTCCGGAGAAAACGTCAATATTTGAGAATCTTCCCAATCAAACCGTCCACTGATGCGCGGTTCAAAGTGCAAGGCAGCTTCTACGGCGCTATGATCCATCGCCTGGTTAAAATAAAGCGTGATGGATTCATGCAAACCAATCACGCTGGCAGGCAAAGGTCTGACTTCTACCAATGCAGGCGGTAAATCAGAGCGTGGCTCCCGGGTTGGCGTCAGCATCGGATGTTCGTTCAGGTCGTCAACAACTTCAGTGGTAACTTCGGACTGCGTTTGCCAGGGCAAACGACACCCCGCAACCAAGCTGGAGATCATAATGATCGTAAAAATAATCTGGAATCTGTGATGGGTCTTTCGCGATATTTTTGGATTATCCACAAAGCACTCCTTGTTAAATCCTGAAGGTTTCTATTCCAATTTATTAAATGGAAACAGGTTTCCCGCTGGCATGTGGAATAAAACGAACTTAACAACAATTATAAAGCAAAAGAAATAGCTGTGAAAATCAACTCACAAAAAGAACGCTCAATTCGAGAACAGGCTTTGAAGGGTTTCTAATAATGGCGCGGTAAAATCTTGGATCACAAGGTCTGCTTGTTCCAACTCTTCTGGAGGGTGAGTTGTTGAAACTGCAATACAGGTCATACCTGCACGCTGTGCTCCGACAACACCAGCAATCGCATCTTCAATGACCAGGCAATTCTTCGGAGGAACGCCCAGAGTATCTGCCGCAAGGAGAAAGACATCCGGGTGTGGCTTAGCTGGCAAATCATCTCCGGAAACAAGTGTGTCAAAATAGTTTTCCAAATTCATGATTTCCAGCATGGTATTAATGTTTTCCATCGGTGCTGAAGATGCAATCGCCTGACGATAATTTAACCTCTGTGCATCGTTCAGCCAAGTTTCTACGCCCGGAATGAGTGTGATCCAATCGGCAGCAATTTGCCGAAATAAACTTTCTTTTTCATCAATAATTTTGATCATCAAATCGTTATCGGGCTCAAAACCAAGTAAAGCCGTTAACAAGCTGGCACTCTTCCGCCCAAAATTTTCAACAAATGCAGATCGATCAAACTCAATCCCATGTTTAATCAGGGCCTTCTCCCAGGTGTATATATGACAGGCACTGGTATCAACAATGGTGCCGTCCAGATCCCACAAAATTGCGCGAGTTTTTATCATGAAATTATGCTCTCCTTTGATCAAGACCTAAATTATACTCTATGCAATTTTTACTATATCAGCAATTTATTAATCCGCAGAAATAATTTGGCAAAAAGCCCCTCTCAATCTGGTATATGGTATACTTCTGCAACTAATCTTTAGAAAGAAGTAGGCGATGAAAGAAGCACTCAGTATTAGTATTGGTTCGTCAACTCGCAATAAATCGGTCGTCGTCAACCTGCTGGGGGAAGACGTGCGTATTAGCCGGATTGCAACTGATGGTGATATGAAAGCTGCTCGGGAAAAATTCCGCGATCTGGACGGCAAGGTTGATGCGTTTGGGGTTGGCGGCACAGATTTAGGTTTTTACTTTGATGAAAAATGGTATCCCCTTCACTCGGTACTGCCGATGGTGCAGGATGTTCGCAAAACCCCGGTGGTAGATGGATTAGGTCTGAAAAACACCCTTGAAACACAGTCCGCCAGCATATTAGAAACTGAAATCGGTGATTATCTTGATCAAATCGGGCGCACAGTCCTGGTGATGACGGGGGTTGACCGTTACGGCTTGCTGCGCTCATTTGTCGACGCAGGTTATCAGTGTATGTTTGGCGATGTCCTCTTTTCACTGGGCATGCCATTCCCTTTGAACAGTGAACGTAGCCTTAAACGCGCCCTGATCACACTGATCCCAATCGTCGGTCGTCTGCCTTTTGAGTGGGTCTATCCAACGGGTGAAAAACAACACCAGCGAAAACCAAAATATCCCTGGGCATTTCAGCGGGCGAGCGTCATCGCCGGCGACAGCCATTACATCACCCGTTATATGCCAGACAGCCTTGAAGGCAAAGTGGTTGTAACCAATACCACCACCCCCAATGATGTGGACTTGTTTACAAAGGCTGGCGTGAAATATCTGATGACCACCACGCCCGTTTATGAAGGGCGCTCGTTCGGCACCAACATGATGGAAGCGGCCCTGCTGGCAGTCAGCGGTTACAAACAAAAAGTTGATTACCGCTACCATCAGCCATATTTTAAGATGATGGCAGAGTTAGTGAAGTCCGTAGGTTTAAAACCAGAACTGCGGGCATTAAATTGATCATGCTTGATGCTGTTATCCTGGCCGGGGGCAAGCTGGGCATTGACGACACACTTTACCACGAAAGCCCGCATGGCTCTCGCAGTTTGATCGAATTTCACGGAAAACCGATGGCACAATGGGTCATCGATGCACTGGACAAGGCTGCCTCGGTAGCCGATTTGTACCTGATCGGGGTGCCCGCAGATCGCGGCCTTAAGGCGGTGAAACCCCTACATTTCCTGCCAGATCAGAGCGAAATGGTCGAGAACATCCGTTATGGGGTCCTTCAATCTCATCAAGATCATCCAGACCGGCAAAAAGCATTGATCGTATCGACAGATATTCCTGCCGTAGAACCGTACATGATCGACTGGTTAGCTGGCCAGGTCGCTGATGACCCACAGCAACTGCTCTACTACAATGTTATTCAAAAAGAGACCATGGAAGCACGCTTTCCCAATGCCAACCGCTCCTATGTTCATTTCAAAGATATTTCTGTCTGTGGCGGTGACCTGAATGCGGTTGATAAGAACATTTTTTCTGCCGAGCGGCCAGTCTGGAAAAAGCTGAGTGACGCCAGAAAAACACCCCTCAAACAAGCCGGCCTGATCGGGATTGATACCCTCCTGCTGGTTGCTTTACGCCTGATCACCCTGGAGACAACCGTCAAAAGGGTGTGCAAAAGACTTGATTTAGACGCCAAGGCACTCGTCTGCCCATACGCTGAAATGGGCATGGACGCCGATAAACCTCACCAGCTGGCAATTTTGCGACAGCACCTGCAGGGGGTGCTGTGAAATACTGGAAGAGTCAACTGCTCAAATTAGACGCAAAACTATCCAAAGCTTTACGAATCAACCCGCAACGTAAAGTGCTCACATTGCTTTTAAAAATTTTTGCCCATTCCGCCGATTCCTGGTTCTGTCTGGCAGGTTTATTAATTGCCTGGTTGCTCAGCAAGGGGGAATGGCGTCAGCGGCTTCTCTTTGTTTCAGTTGGCCTGGTAATCATGGCTGCGGCAGTCATTCTGCTTAAATTTTCCATTCGACGACCGCGCCCGGAAGGTGAGTGGGGACAAATCTATCGCATTACGGACCCGCATTCCTTCCCAAGCGGGCATGCTGCCCGTTCAACCACTCTGGTTGTGCTGGCATTTGCCTTCGCACCACCCTGGTTTGCAATTGCTGTGTTAATTTGGGCGCCGTGGGTTGGCATCTCACGCGTGGCACTGGGCGTGCATTACTTTTCCGACGTTGTCGCGGGTTGGCTGACGGGGGTCGTGATGGGCATCATCGCCGTCGCGCTGCACCCCTATATCTTACAGGTTTTTCAATTCATGCTTTGAATGAGCGGTTAATCCAACGATTTAACCATATAAGCTGTCCCCATTTCGTAACCCCTTTCAACATAATACGCTCGAGTGCCCACCGCGGCAATTACCGCCATTCTCTGGTAGCCTGCCTTCCGGGCGATCTCTTCTGCTGCGAGGATCAATTGGGTACCCAAACCGCTGTGTTGCGCCACGCCGGAGCGTTCCTCGCCCAACGCTAAAGATTGCCCATACACATGCACTTCGCGGATGATCGCTGCTCCCGCCAAATCAGTCATGCTCGTGAAATGGGTATCTTCGGGTAAGGATAACCGCAAAAAACCGGCCAGATGATCATCCGGGGTATCGTAGGATAGAAAATGTTCTTCCGCATGAGCGGGGTGATACACCAGGTCGTGCAGGTCGAGTTTTTCTGTGCTCACGCGTTTTTTGCGGATTTCTCGGCAGCGGATGCACTCGCACCGGGTGCCGCGCCGCCTCATTTCTTGCTGAATGTCCTGACGTAAACTGGTGTTCTTATTGCCAGCAACCACATAAGTAGAGGGTATATCCCGGATGACACGATTGATCCGGCAATAGCGGGGAACGGTGGTTTTAATATCCGCAATCAGGTCCAGCAGCGTTTCCTCTGGGTAGGGCTGATAGTCCCCTTTAAGCCAGCGTTGATACAATTCCGTGCCCTCTAAAAGCTGACAGGGGTAAATTTTGATCTCATCTGGACAGTAAGTACCATTGCCCCATAAGCGTAAGAAATCTTCACGATCACTTTCCGGTGCTGCCCCCAAGAGGTTTGGCATCCAGTGCAATACAACCTTAAACCCTGCTGCCCGCAGCAACGCCGTAGCTTCCAGGGTTTGCTGCGCCGTGTGTCCGCGCTGATTAAGCCGCAGGATCCGATCATCCAAACTCTGCGCGCCCAGCTGGACTTTGGTCACACCCAGATGGCGATACCAGGGCAACGACTCCTGCTCAACCAGGTCGGGTCGGGTTTCAATCACCAAACCCACATTGCGGTGTGCCGCGTGAACGTTGATCGTTTGCGCTTCCTCAAGCGACTGGGAATCCTGCTCCACCCCGGGTTCGCCTGCATTCATCGCATCAAAACAGCGTTGAACAAACCAGGCCTGATAATCCTTGGGGTAAGCACAAAAGCTGCCCCCTAAAATCAATAGCTCAATTTTATCCGTGGGGTGACCAACGGCAGCCAGGGCTTTAATCCGGTTGCTGGTTTGCAAATAGGGGTCAAATTGGTTTTGAACGCCGCGCTTTGCGCCGGGTTCCTCGCTCAGATAGCTTTGAGGCAGCTGATCTTCCTGCGGACAAAAAATACATTCCCCCGGGCAGGGGTGAAAATTTGTCAAAACGGTCACCGTGGTCACACCGGAAAGGGTCCGTGTTGGTTTCATACGAATTTTTGCCAGCAAGGTTTCGTCTTCAGGCCATGCGCCGCTTTCCACCATGTGTGTGTAAACCGCTACTAAAGCGTGTTTGGGAACGAAACCACCCCCTTCCGGTTTGGGGTGTTCACGCTGGGCTGTATGCAGGTCTTCCCCGGCTTTGACAGCTTTCAAGATTTGGCGTGCCAAGTCCAGCTCTGCCTGAGTATAATCTCGTTTTTTCTTCCAACTTTCTGCTTTCATCAGCATTAATTGTACTCAGTAAATATTCACCGGGCAAAACTATACCAAAGCTGCTCTTGAAAGACCGTCAGCGATACCAAGTTGATATCTTGATTGTTGGGAGCTGAATCCAAGCTAAGCCCCCTTGCAACCCTGAACGATTGGTCAACGCAAAATAAAGCTGCGAGCTGACGACCGACCTTTAATTACCAGTATAATCAACACAGGCAATTATTAATCATCTGGAGCGATTGAATGAAACGCTGGGGTTGTTACACCCTGATTAGATCGATATTTGGGGTCCTTGATTGGTTTTATCTGGACTGGTTGTCCCATGGATTTGGCCCGAACCCAGCTTGAATAAAGCAAATTTATAGAAATACGATTATGGACCCAAATATACAAGCGAGGTTGCTCGCCATCAACGATCATTTTTATCAACAGCACTCGGAGTCATTCAGTACAACCCGACACCAGGTCCAGCCGGGCGTGCGCCGCATCGCTCAAAAAATTCTACCCAAGGCCAGCGTTGTTGATGTCGGCTGTGGCAACGGCACCCTGGCAAGGCATTTGATAGCAAAGGGTTTTTCAGGGCAATACCTCGGCGTTGACCTGAGCGCCGGCTTACTCGCTGATGCCCAACGTCTGCTGAACCAGCCACCGTCCGGGGCGTTTTCATTCCAGTTGATCGACCTGGCTGAGCTGGGTTGGCAAAAGTTTCTTTCCCCGACAAATTACGATTATCTGGTTGCGTTCGCCGTGCTACACCACCTGCCAGGCGCTGAACTGCGCGCTCAAACCATCCAGGCCTTCAGAAAATTAATCGCTCCTCACGGACTGGTCGCAGTATCCGTATGGCAGTGGCAGAATAGCGCTCGTCTCCGGGCGCGCATTTTGCCCTGGTCAACTGTAGAACTTGAACCAGGTGATGTTGACGAAGGGGATGTTTTGCTGGACTGGCGTGCCGGCGAATCACCTGGCATACGCTACATTCATACTTTCACAGAAAACAGCCTGGGTGAACTAGCTGTCAGAGGCGGGTTCAAAGTTTGTGAAACTTTTTATTCTGATGGAAGAAATGACAGGCTCGCGTTGTATCAGGTTTGGCAACCAAATTAAAAATAAAAAAAGCCAACGGGCTCAGGCTCACTGTCTTTTTTATTAACAGAAAATCATTGATTATCCTAAACCAACGTCCAAAATCATCATAATGGCAAATCCAAGCATGACCCCTATTGTGGGGATATCGGAATGCCCCTCACATTTTGTGGCGGGAATCAACTCCTCTGCCACCACGTAGATCATCGCGCCAGCTGCAAACGCCAGGGCATAAGGTAAAAACGATCGCATCAGCATCGTCAGGGCTGCGCCAATCACTCCCGCAATTGGTTCCACCGCTCCTGAAAGCTGTCCATAGAAAAATGCCTTGCCGCGCGGCCAACCTTCGCGTCGTAACGGCGCTGATACAGCCAGCCCTTCCGGAAAGTTCTGCAAGCCAATCCCCACAGCCAGAGCAATAGCACTGGCGATACCGGCCCCATCAATGCCGGCCGCAGCCGCACCAAAAGCAACACCAACAGCCAGACCTTCTGGGATATTGTGCAGGGTGATCGCCGTAATCAGCAAAACGCTGCGCTGCCAGGAGGATTTTAAGCCCTCTGCTTCGCTCATCTCCAAACCCATGTGCAGGTGGGGGAGGAGCTTATCCACCAGAAACAAAAACCCGCCGCCCAAAAGAAACCCAACAGCTGCTGGAAACCAGATCGGCACCGGCAGACCGTGTGAAAGCTCGATCGCGGGTTCCAGTAACGACCAAAAACTGGCCGCAATCATCACGCCCGAAGCAAGGCCTAATAAACCATCCAGAATCCTTTGATCAATATCCTTGGTCAAAAATATCAGAGAGGCCCCTAATGCCGTCACAAACCATGTAAACAATGTGGCTAAAAGCGCCTGAATAATGGGCGAAAATTGTTCTAAAAATGCAATCATGTCCGATAGTTACCTTTCTGTTCAATTCTTCTTACTCACATCCCAGGTTGGGATATTTTATCTTTAATTTATAAACACCTAAATTTATCAACGACAAATACTTGGTGTGATCATGCCATCTCAGACTAAGCGGTACCTGGCAGGTTATTCCCGGCACAAACGAGTTTGAGCCCCAAACATCTATCGATTACCCTGCCACAATCTTCACCATAAGCTGGTTATTTAAAAAGCGTTGTGAGTTGATGACCCTGTGAAACATAAAGCGCCTGCTTCTTCACACAAAACTAGGGCGAACGCATCCAAAACAAATTGATCAGGAGGTGGGCATTAACACCGCACCCTGCCAGGGCCCCAGTTGCCCTTTGCGCACATGTCCTTCTTCGATCACCGCACCCTGGCCCCCCAACAGGTCCTCGAAGACAACCCCATCATTGAAAAATGATTCAACCGGCAGGTTCAGATCCCAGGGCGCATCACCGGCGTTAATTAACACCAACAACCGCTCGTCCTGTAAATGGCGGAGGTAAGCCAGACACCGCCCCTCAGCAAATATCGGTGTATATTCACCACTGCACAAAGCTGCATGCTTCAAGCGCAGATGGGTATAGGTTTTAATGGCATTACGCAGCTCATGATCCCAATGATTTTCATCCCAGGGGAAAGGTCCCCGGCAATCAGGGTCACGTCCACCCATCATGCCAATCTCATCACCGTAATAAATACAGGGTGCGCCGGGATACGTCATTTGAAATAGGCTTGCCAACCGGTAAGCTGCTTTCTTGCCGCTGACCATGCTTAAAAAGCGCGGCATATCGTGACTATCCAAAAGGTTAAGCTGCGCCAATGCGTTTTCAGGGGGATAAATTTCCAGCAGTTGTTTTGTACGGTGGGCGAAAGCCGCTGCATCCAATTCAGGAACTTCTGTAAGTCCCATCATTCCAGAGATCATCGCTTCATCCCGGCTGCCAGCACCAAAAAATCCCACGCAAGCGGCACTGAATTGATAATTCATCACGCCATCAAACATATCTCCTTGCAGCCATTCCTGGGCTTCCGAAGGAATTTCACCTACCAGATAGGCATCAGGATTGGGTTCTTTGGTCACCGCCCGGAATTGACGCCAGAATGATTCATCCTTAATTTCAAAGGGTACGTCCAACCGCCAGCCGTCGGCGCCTTTTTCAATCCAGTAACGGGCAACACCAAACAAAAATTCTCGCACACGGGGGTTGTTCGTATTAAATTGTGGCAGGGCAGGCAGATTCCACCAGGCAGAATAATTGGGTTTCCCCTGGTAAGCATTCATCGGGTAACCATAAACGATGAACCAATCCAGGTAGGGGGATTTTTCTCCATTTTCCAGAATATGGTGGAATTGAAAAAAGCCACGGCTGGCGTGATTGAACACACCATCCAAGATCAGGTGCATTCCTCGCCGGTGTACTTCATCAAGCAGCGTAAAATAAGCTTCGTTGCCACCTAAAATAGGGTCTACCTGGTAGTAATCATAGGTATGATAGCGATGATTCGCCGCAGAAGCAAAGATCGGATTGAAATAAAGCGCAGTAATGCCAAGGTCTTGTAAATAATCCAATTTCTCATACACGCCCAGCAGATCGCCGCCCTTGAAACCAAAGTGGGTCACCGGGTAGTCCCAGGGCTCAAGAAAAGTCGGTTTCTCTATATGTTCAGACTTAGCAAAACGGTCCGGAAAAATTTGGTAAAAGATCGCATTTTTAACCCAGCCGGGTGTATCGGTGATATCAGTTATCAATTTCTATTTTGCTCCTCAGTAGTCTTTATAAGTCCATCAAATTCTACCCTCAATGGTATCAGAGTGAAAACAAAATAAATTTTCTACTGGCGGATGGAATATAGCCTGGGCTTCGTCTCATTATTCAAATATTTTCTTCATCTCATGCCAAGGTCCGAATTGTTAAACCAAATCCTCTTTTATAAAAAATTCCTTCCCAAACGGATTGACAATCCTGGCTTTGGTCATTATCCTTATAGATGGGAGTGGTTAGGTCCCGGTGGGCCTCCCGGTCTTCAAAATCGGTGTCGGGTCGCGTTGCGAGCCGTGGTGGGTTCGACTCCCATCCATTCCCGTTTCACTAAAGACCTTCTTCGCGCAAGGTCTTTAGTGTCATTTAGCACAGAATCACCAGCTTTATCGGGGTTAGTAACAAATAGTAAGATTAATTAATAGGATAAAAAAGATGTGTTTTACAAGCGCGGTTTATGGGTCTACTGCTTCTGCAACAAGCTAACCGGATCGTCGCTCCTCCGTTGCCAGTTCCTGCCGATACAGCCACCCGCCAGCTGAGACAAGACCAGCCATGATCCATTCATACGGCATGGCAAAAGAGTCCGTACTGAAACCCTCCAGTAGAAAAGCCAGTATAAATAGTTGACCAGCCAGCCCGATAATACGTAGCTCTGGTGAATTACTACGACGGGTTAACCCGGCGCTGCGCCACAAAATATACAGCCAGACCAGGAAAATTGTTAAACCGATAAAACCGGTTTCTGCCAGCAGACGTACCCATAAGTTTTTTGCGTTTGGAATACTGTTTGCTCGATAAATCAGATCACGTATCTCGTAAGATTCAAACCCAGCACCATGCATCCGATCGTAAAAATAAAACCCAGCGTTCCCCAAGCCCACGCCAAAGGGATAATCGGCAAATATCTCCCATCCGCCAAGCCAATAAATCATCCGTTCAAAAAAAGCCAGATCACGTGCCCGGTATATCAAGTCAGTCGTTGACATCGAAAACACATCCAATTTCTTGAACGCGTTTTTTGTCAACAGCGCGTAGCGATAATCCCAACGACTGGCCAGTTCAGCGTAACCCATTAACGCACTGGCAGCCAAACCTATCATTGTAGCCAAGATCAAAATAGCCAGGACAATTTTCACCCCCAACAGATATTTGGTATGCTTTTTTCGCCTTTTAAGGTACCCGCCGATCATATTTCGATGAAGTTGAATTAATAACAACAGCGCCAGGTAAGCAAGCGAAGCCAACAGCGCCACCAGTCCGATCCGGGGTGAACTGGCGCCAAATACGAGCAAGCCTGCAACCAGTAAAAGGTCTTCAATGGTTAAAAACCATAATCGAAACTTGTATAAAGACAGCCTCTGAAAGGATGCAGCCATCCAAATTGGTAAAAACAACAGGTTGAACTGTCTTACAAACCAGGACGGTTCATAAGCAAAACCAACGACCCGGGTTGTGTCGATCATGCTGGGCGATTGAACAGCAAGCATATCTCGCACCCTATGCATGAATATTGATATTTCTTTTATATTAAGTTGTGAACGGAAGATTAAAACCTCTAAACCGATCCAAATAAATACAAACAGGGCGGAAATATTGCCAAGTGATAACAGCTTTCGCAAGGTGGCCAGGTCACGCGGGAAAGCAGAAAACAATAAATAAAAATTTAACCCGATTGCAACAGAGAAAAAAGCCCGTAAGCTCTGATCAAAGAAATCTCGACCACAGGCATAATAACCGTTGAGAAAGAAGCCCAGTCCGGTGACGAGTATTGCTACCAGGATGAAATACAGGTAAGGAATCGTTTCGCCTGGAAGCGTTCCTCGATCAATCAAAAATGGCACCATCCAAATAAATACCAATAGCGCCAGGGGAATAGCCGAAAAAGGTGCCACAATTGCGCCCAGCAAATGGGTAATGGGTGGAAAGCTGGTCAATGGCAGCCCAAGCATTACCAGAAACCACAACAAGGAAACCGCGATGCGATAAGCTGAATGCTTGGATAACGAAGAGAGCATCCTCAGCCCTCCTTATTTTTATGGGTTATGTAGCGACCAGAAAAATCCACCAGGATAATGCCACCAGCCAACCCCACCAGCATTCCCGCTACAATCAGGTTTGCTCGCGAATGATAAATTGGCTTTACGGGCAACTCGGCTTCGGAAACCAGGTCGATGATCACAAAGGATTCAGCCTCTCCAGATTCTTGAGCTTCTCTCAGGGCTTGCATCCCAACATCAGTCCAGTAATTGACAATCGCCTGGGCAATTTCAGGATCCTGGTGCCGGTAACGCAGTTGCCAGCGGCCTAAAAACCGCTGAATTTGTTGATCCTCCCAAAAGGTTTCCTGATTTAAATTATTATCAAGCGTGTTGGCAAATTGATAGGCTTGCTTCCACGTAGAAAGAAGAACACGTTCAACAACCTGTAAAGCAAGGTCTTCATCATACTGGGTGAAGATCACCGGGGTATCATATTGACCGACTAAATTCTCAAAATTAATTTGTGTAAAATCAATGCTGGCATGAATCGTCGCCTCCGCCTGGAATTTGGGCGGACGAATCAATGAAACCAGGAGGCCAATTAAACCACCGAGGGTGGCAATTAGAACAATTTTCCACCATGCTGTTAATAAACGTTTGAAAGTGATGATCGGGTCCAAAACATCCTGCATCGGAATATCCTTCCTAGCTCAGCATATAAAACATGCACGCTAAACAGGTCAATTATATCGTACCTTAACCAATGAGTCTCAAGCCTGCCTGTTGAAAACAACCACCTGTTCTTAACGAACAATTAATCAGGGGATGTCAAATCCACAGAAATGCGGTAAATTTATACCACAACTTCGGAATGATGCCCTCATCGAGTCTCAGCTAAGCAATTATTCTATGCGAAACAAATCTTCACGCCTGCCCGTTTTTCTCACCATTCTGTTAGTTTTGTCCTTATGCTGTTTATGTATCTCACTCATAATTTTCGTCAGCGGCTCAGCCCTCCTAGCACAGTCTGACCCGCCGCCGTTGAATACGTTAGCCGCCATCGAACATCCTCAGGCCAACCTCGTACAACCCACCCTGGTTGTTAACACGCCAATCGCTCAAATTACTCTCTCACCGATGCCAGCAATTGAGGAAAATGTCAACACCCTGGAAACGCTTAAAGAAGAAAATGTTCCCATTAACGACCCCATCACTCTGGCAGTGCGTCTGGGCGGAAAAAGCGCGATCCCCCGAACCTTGCCCGATCTCAACGCGCCCTATCAGGTCGGGGATTCAAAGACTTTTTGGGTCACCAATGTTGACAGCCGTGAGAATTTCCAGATAACCGCAACGGTCCGTTACCTTGGTGAGCATACTTATTTCTGGATTGAAAATAGCGTCGATTATGATCCAGCAGACCTGGTATTGCTGGGAGATGCCTTTGATCAGGGGATCTACCCCACAACCCGCGCCTTCTTTGGGAGTGAATGGTCACCCGGCGTCGACCATGACCCGAGGATACATATCCTCTATGCGGGCAAATTGGGCGAATCTCTGGCTGGCTACTATTCATCTGCTGATCAGCTCCATCCAGAAGCGCACGCTTTTTCCAATGCCCACGAAATGTTCTTAATCAATGCCGACAACGTTCGGCTGTGGCATAAGAGCGCTTACAGCACCCTGGCCCACGAGCTTCAACACATGATCCATTGGAACATCGACAAAAATGAAGATACGTGGCTGAACGAAGGCTTTTCAATGCTAGCGGAAATTGTTAACGGGTATGATCCAGGGGGGTTCGATCAGCTCTATCTTCAGAATACAGACTTACAATTGACGGATTGGGGAACAAGCATTGGGAGAAATGGGCCCCATTACGGTGCGTCCATGCTGTTTACCGCTTATTTTTATGAGCGTTTTGGTCAAATAGCCACTCAAGCATTGGTCTCTGAGGAAAAAAACGGAATGCAGAGCATTGATGCCGTCCTGGAAGAGCTCGAACTACGCGATCCGCTCACCAATAAAATTTTCACTGCTGAAGAGGTTTTCGTTGATTGGACAGTCGCTAATCTTCTAAACGACCCCGACGTCGCCGACGGGCGCTATCACTACAGCGTTTATCCACAAGCCTCTCCGCTTTCTCCCAACCCCCACGTCACCTCTTGTCCTAACGAACCGATTGCTGATGATGTGGCGCAATTTGGCGTGGATTACATCAAAATTTCCTGTCCGGGAGCGCTGACCCTCAACTTCGATGGAAATACTACCATCAACCTGCTTCCCCTGACTCCGTATTCAGGTAAAAACTTTTTCTGGTCTAATATCGGCGATCAATCCAATATGTATTTGGAACGGCAATTTGACCTCACGGATGTTAGCAGCCCGGTTACCATGACCTATCAGGCCTGGTATGACCTTGAAATCGATTACGACTATGCTTATATCTCTGCTTCAACCGATGGTGATCATTGGGAAATCCTGAACACGTCTTCGTGTACCATGAATAACCCCTCCGGTAACAACTATGGTTGTGGATTGAACGGTTCTTCTGGCAGTTGGCGGTTGGAAAGTGTCGACCTTTCACCCTATGCTGGAAAGGTGGTAAAAATCCGCTTCGACTACGTCACCGATGCTGCCGTCCATGGTCAGGGGTTGGCCATTGATGATATACGGGTGGATGCGATCAACTATTTCACCGATTTCGAATTGGATTCCGGCGGTTGGGAAGGTGAGGGTTTTGTGCGCATCAACAACAGCCTGCCACAATTTTTCAGGGTCACCATGGTCACCTATAGCGACGAGGTTATCGTCCAACCCATTCACTTAGATGAAATGAACCATGCAGAGATTGAAATAAATATCGGTGAAGAGGTTGAATCTATTGTCCTGGTGATCAGCGGCACTACCCCCTTTACCAGACAACGCGCGTCCTATCAACTGGAGGTCGAACCTCAGCAATAACCACACCTGTGGATGCCCCTGCTTACCTCACGATCTACCGACGATCGACGAACGCTCAATGGACTGATTAATTTCAATTCAGCCTGAATAAATCAACCCGGTCACCGTAATCAAATTACTTTTACCAGGTTCCAACCTGAAACAAAAAGGCCTGAATGATTGCAATGAATACGATCAATAACAAGGGAACCGCTAATGGCATCAAAACACAATCAAATTGATCACGATCAAATCACCACACTTTGGTCACAGGATGTTGACCCACATTTGCCCCATCCTGAATACCCTCGCCCGCAAATGGTTCGGGATGACTGGCAAAACCTGAATGGCCTGTGGGATTATCAAATCACTCAAAAAGCCGCCTCCAGACCTCAATCTTTTTCCGGGCAAATCCTGGTACCTTTCCCACTTGAAAGCGCACTCTCCGGTGTCAAGCACAGACTGAACCCGGGCGAGTTGCTATGGTATCGTCGGCATTTCAAGATTCATCCAGCGCGGCATTCCGGGCGGACGCTGCTGCATTTTGGGGCCGTTGACTATCAATGCAAAGTTTATGTCAATGGTGCATTGATTGGTGAACACACCGGCGGTTATGACCCTTTCTTCTTTGAAATTACCGATGCCCTAACCCATCATGAAAACGAATTGATTGTGTGTGTTTCCGACCCAACCGATACACAGCCCATCCAGCGCGGTAAGCAGGTCCTCAAACCAGGGTTTATCTGGTATAACGCCCATTCGGGCATCTGGCAAACGGTTTGGCTGGAACATGTGCCCCAGACCTACCTGCAAGGGTTCCTCATCACACCGGATATTGATCAGTGCTGCGTCAGGATTAAGGCGAGCGTCGCCCACGCCGACGGTGATCTGGTGGTTAATGTGCAGGTCACCGATGAAGGCATCATCATCGCAGAAGGAGAAACAAGCCCGGAAGAACCGCTTACCATCCCGTTAGAAGGCGTACAGTTATGGTCCCCGGAAAACCCACACCTTCTCGATCTGAAAATCACCTTGAAAGATGGTCAATCAACCCTCGATCAGGTAAAAAGCTATTTCGGAATGCGAAAATTCAGCCTTGAAAAAGACAAGCAGGGCCGACCCCGTTTCTACCTGAACAACCGGCCACAGTTCCTGTATGGTCCTTTAGACCAGGGATACTGGCCAGATGGCTTATCCACACCACCTACCGACCAGGCCATCCAATGGGAAATCAACTTCCTTAAGCAAGCGGGATTCAATGTGCTCCGCAAACACGTTAAGGTTGAATCCGCGCGTTATTATTACCATTGTGATAGAGCTGGCATCATCGTCTGGCAAGATATGGTCAGCGGTGGCATCAGCCCCAAACCAATCTGGTTTTTATTCGCGCCCCTGTTTAAATCCTTACGCGATGATCGTTTTTACTGGCGTTTGGGACGCGCTCAAAAAAGCAATCGGGATCATTTCAAACTGGAATATCAGCGCGTGCTCTCGGCGCTGATCAACACAGTTTCAATTGCCATTTGGTGTCCCTTCAACGAGGGCTGGGGCCAATTCGATAGTTCAGAAATCACTGAGTGGACCAAAGTCTTTGACCCTTCTCGTCTAGTCGATCATGCCAGCGGCTGGTTTGACCAGGGTGTCGGCGATTTTAAAAGCGAACATGTTTACTTCAAGCCGCTCCCCAACCCTGAACCAGACCCACAGCGAGGCTGGGTGCTTTCAGAATTTGGTGGTTACAGTCTGAACCTGTCCCAGCACGCCTGGAATCCACAGAAGGATTTTGGCTATAAAAAATTTGATACCATCCCAGCCCTCACACAGGGCTATGTTGATCTTCTTGAAAAACAGCTCATCCCGTGGATTGAAGCAGGCTTATCAGCTGCGGTTTACACACAAACCACCGATGTCGAGACCGAAGTCAACGGCCTGTTAACTTATGATCGCAAAGTGGTGAAGATGGACCTACAGGCCATAGTCGCTGCCCATCAACGCTTAATGCAAGTCAGTCAAAATATGGATGAGATTAATTAATCAATTGCTAATCACAAAAAGGCTGCTCGATTTACAAAACAGCCTTTTTAACAGGTTTTTAGGGGGCGATTGTTAAGAAAATTTTGTCCTGTGCCTACACGTTCCCAACAGCATCGATCAGGTCTTTGTAAACAGTGAAATATGGTGCAATCCCAACCAAGTCCATCGATTCTCGAATTCTTTCATCCATACTCACTAAGATCAATTCACCACGATTCATCTTTTTCACTTCTTTTTGGACACGAATCAAAGCCCACCAACCAGCGCTGGAAACAAAGGTCACATCGCGCATATCGAAGATGATATTATATTGGCCTTTTTCAATTAATTGGTTCAAAGCGCCTTCAACCTCAGGCGCTGTATAGCTGTCAATCCGACCGCTGGTGTACAACACGGTACTGCGTTTATATTCAGTAATTTCGAAATTCATTCCATTTCTCCATCAATCTCGTGGATAAGTTCCCGTTTCAATTATAACCGAATTCTGCAACGATCGCATTATCCATGATAAATTTATGATCATGTTTCTATGGTATACAAATTTCAGTCTTGGACCATTTTTAGCACCCAATTCTATTGGGTATAATAACCTGCTATGAAATATCATATTTGGACAGAAGGTTGCCAGATGAACGTGGCTGATTCTCAACGCCTGGCATCCGCCTTAGAACAACTGGAATACGAACCCACCCGCCTTCCTGACAACGCGGATGTGATTGTATTAAATACCTGCGTGGTGCGCCAGAGCGCTGAGGACAAAGCCATTGGGCGGCTCAGTTCTTTAAAGCCCCTCAAAGAGCGCAATCCAAACCTGGTCATCAACCTGATGGGTTGCCTGATCGGTGTGCGAGGCAACCAAAAAATCCTTGAGCGCTTCCCCTGGGTAGATGTAGTTTCGCCGCCGTCAGACCCCAGTCCCCTCTTACATTACCTCATAGAGCGCACCGCAAAACAAACCAGCCAAATCGCTCAAGCACAGGTTAACGCCATTCTCGATGGTGACCCCATCCTCCCCAGGGCAGACCAGGGCAAGCTCATTTCAGCCTTTGTTCCCATCGTTTACGGTTGTTCCCACGCCTGTACATATTGTATCATTCCACACAAACGCGGCGTTGAACGGTCCCGTTCCTATGTTGAGATCCTGCGCGAAGTTAACAGTCTGGCACAGCAGGGCGTTAAGGAGGTAACCCTGTTAGGGCAAATCGTCGATCGCTACGGTCTCGACCTGCCAGAACGGCCCACACTGGCAATGTTGTTGCACGATCTGCACAAGATAGAGGGCCTCTCGCGGATCCGGTTTTTAACCTCGCACCCAAACTGGATGACCGATGAACTCTTAGATGCCGTCCAAGAACTGCCTAAAGTCTGCCCACATATTGAGGTCCCCATTCAATCCGGTGATGATACCATCCTGCAAGCTATGCGACGGGGTTACTCGGTGGCGTTTTACCGCGACCTGATTGGCAAAATTCGCCAGCGTATTCCCCAGGTTGCCATCGCCACCGATATTATTGTTGGTTTCCCCGGTGAAACCAGGGAGCAATTCACCAATACCTACAATCTTCTGACTGGTCTTCGGATGGATGTGGCTCATTTGGCACGTTATTCGCCCCGCACCGGTACTTATTCCGCTCGATTACTGGCCGATGATGTGTCCGAAACTGAAAAAATGCGCCGCTTTCGTGCGCTGGAGACTTTGCAGGAAGAAATCGCCAATGAAATTAATACCCGCTTGCTGGGACAGACAATCACTGTGCTGTTCGAAGCCCAAAAACGCGGCCGCTGGCGCGGGCGGACGCCCACCAATAAACTGGTTTTCGTTGAAACTTCGGAAAATCTGCTGGGCCGGGAAGAGCCTGTCACCATTGAATGGGCTGGGCCCTGGTCGCTGATCGGTTCTCTCCAGGCTTAAGCTGTACTGCTGGCAAAGCTATGCTATTGCTATCGATTGAAAACTGCTGATAAGTTAGTGTCAATCGGGTGAGAGGTTTTTGTTCTCAAATTCGCACAGGTCCAGGACCGGGCAGCGATAGCAATGCCATTTACGCGCACCGCAGACCTCCCGCCCCAGTCTAATCAGGTTTAAGTGTAAATCGTAATAGGCGTCTTCAGGAATCAATGCTTCAAGATAAGCATGCGTGTTTTCCACGGTCATTTTTTCTGGACGAATCCCCAGTCGTCCAGAAACGCGATAAACATGCGTATCAACCGGGAAGGCTGGAATGCCCAGCGAAAACAGCAAGACAATCGCAGCAGTCTTGGGCCCCACCCCGTTAACCGCAGTCAACCATTCACCGGCTTCATCCCTGGACATTTCGCGCAAAAATTCAAGGCTGAGTTCACCATGCGTGTAATCTACGATCACTCGCAATGCCTGTTGAATCCTGGGGCCTTTTTGATTGGCCAGGCCGGCCGTGCGGATCGCCTCGATGACGTCTTCCGTTTTCGCGTCCATCACCGCTTGCCAGCTGGAGAAAGCCGCTTTCAATGAGTAGAAAGCCGCATCCCGGTTAATATCATTGGTATTTTGTGACAAAATTGTTGAAACCAATTCGTCAACGGCCGGCAGGGGATCTCGCCACTCCGGTGCACCAAACGCTTCAATCAGGCGATTCCTGATCTGGCCGATCCAATGTGTCAATTCCGCTTGAGATTTATTCATCAGTTCCACATTTCTATGAAATCAGGTAAATCAAATACAGGTCGCACCTCACCCACCTGAAATTCACGCCAATTTTTTATAGGCAAATTGCCATAAGCACTCAATTCCCTGATCGCTGCAGGGCTCAACACACCCATCGCTTCCAACAGGGTCAGACCAACCGATGTCCGTGCCCGGTTGCGAGCATCACCGTCCGAAATTTTTATCGCCACCCCAATCCCTGGCGCCTCTTTCGCGACAACACCTGGCATCACACCTATAATCTGGTAACCCTCTGCACCGCCTTTTGAAAACACCTTCCCATGGGCTGACGTCATCAAATCCGTATCAAATTGATTTGGCCCGGCAATCATCACAGGATGAGCCATCATAGCAGACGTGATCACCCCACAGGCCCTGGCCCGGCTTTCTTCCAAGCCGGTTGGGTCGGCCAGGATGGCCACCGCCTGCGCCATATTCCTCAAAGGAACCCCATAAACAGGCGCCGAACAACCGTCAATCCCCAGGGGCATTTGCATGGGGTCCATTCCCACCATTTCACCGAGCGTCTCTCGAATAGCTGCCTGTACCGGATGAGACGGGTCGAGATAATTTTCCAAAGGGTAACCTTTCAAGCGTGCATAGGCCAGCATACCCGTATGTTTACCGGAACAATTGTGGTTCAATGCTGTTGGTTGTTTCCCCACCAGTTTCATTTCATCGCGTGCGGCAGCATCATAAGGCCAGTGAACGCCGCAAGCAAGGTCTGCCTCAGTAATGCCGATTTTTTGATGCATCTTTGTCAGCACGCTCGTGTGCTGAAGGGTGCCAGAATGCGATGCACACATGATCGCAATTTCTTCAGCAGTGAACCCAAAGGTTTCAACACCCCCTTCCTCAATTAACCGTAAAACCTGCAAGGGTTTCAATGAGCTGCGAGGGTAAGTCATCAAATGAGGATCCCCTGCTTCAGTCAGCATACGTCCTTGAGAATCAACCACACAAAACGCGCCGTAATGGATTGATTCCACAATCTCTCCCCGGGTCGCCTCAACCAGTGGCACATAATCATTCATCCGCATGTGATTCTCCTTGCATCCTATCTGTTTTCAACCGTTTGAGGAGTAGATGCAGTTCTTCGCTCAATCGCTTCTGATACTGCTCTTTTAGCTCACGTTCGAAATGGAAATATTTTAATAAGCCGGGTAATTCCTGCACAATGTCTTTGTCGGGGTCATCCATCAACAACAATTCACTGACAACTTCTTTAAGATGAAAAAGAAATTTCACCATATTATTAATTGATCTTTGCGAGATAACCCCATCTCGCCCGCTGATAATTTTATGATGCTTGAAAAAATCAGACCCCAACCAGGTTAATTCCTCAATCCAGCGATCGATTGAACACCAGGCCAGAAAAGGGGGTTGATTAACCACAACACTATCACCGATGAAAATCACCTTTTCAGTCTCATATCTTACCCAGCTCCCCGCTAAATGTGCGCCGGGTTGGTGGGTCACAACAACGGGTTCATCATCCCAATACAGGCTTATCTGCTGGGTATAGCACAAATCTGGTAAAGACCAGCGCGTTTGCTGGGGCATATCGTCTGGTTCGGGTTCCAGTGTTGAAGGTTTTTCCAGCGGTCGGGTAGCAATCGGCAGGTTGTGGAAGATTTCCAGGGCATTTTCCTGAACCAGAATCGGCGCTTCAATCGGCGGCATGTTCAACAATCGGTCTGGATGAGTATCCAGCAAAATCATCAATTGTGCCGCACCGCTACCCAGATGAATCAGTTTTTTCTGCCAGGCTTTCCACTCATCTGGCCTGCAAGGGCTATCAATAATAATTAACCCCCGATGCAATTTCAGCGCACCCGTCACAACACCTGAGAAACATTGCTCGATAAATACTTGCTGTGCGATTTCCTCCATAAGACAACCATCCTTTTACATCAAGATCAACCAAAACAACACCTTCATTATACGATTAAATAACGCACCTTAACGATTGGCTCACTCATATGTCTGTTCACAAAGCGGAATACCGTTTTTGTTGCTGTAGCCATTCAACGGTAAACCAAAATAAGGCGATGGGTCCAGTGTATTGTCAATCTTCAGTTCATTTTTATAGCAGCCCTGTCCATCGTCGACCACAATTGAAAAATGTAAATGAACACCAGTTGGGTTATCCGGGTTGCCCGAGTAATTTCCCTGGTGCCCCAAAAGGGTGCCCGCCGAAACAAAAACTTCCGAGCTTCCAGCGGGAAAGCTATCAACAATCAATGAACGGCCATTTTGATCGGCCATGTGCGTGTAATAGGTCCAAATTTGGCGCCCGGGTTGTAAAGGGTCAGAGGGAATCCGGATAATCACTGTCGATTTCCAATCTGGCAAACGGCTGAGAAAACCATCATATACGGCGTAAACAGGCGTTTCACCAACCTTGTTGCTCCCAAAGATATCGATCCCCTGATGCCGATGGCCTGGTCGAAATGAATCTCCCCACAAAAAGCCGATCAACCCTGATGTCGGCATCAAAAACGGTGCTTCGTCGCAACGCGTTAAGGCCAAGGTAATCACATCACCGTAAAGGTCAGGGTTGCGTAAAAATTCAAATACCTTGCGATTACGCGTTGCACTGGAAAAATAAACTCGATAAAGAAGAAAACCTCCCACAATAACGCCAGCAAGCACAATCAATGCCAGTGTAAAAACCCATTTTTGGTTTATCGCGCCTCGATTGATCGAAAACATACCCCCATTCTATCAAAATTTGTGCAAGGTATCCACCCGGGGAGCAATTCTTATACATCTCCAATTCTTTTCCAACCTGCTGTTAATAATTTTAATCTATGATCATAAGTAAGAAATAAAAATCAATCATCTAATGGAGGCACATATGACCCTATATATCACACCTGCGAGACGATCTTTACGACGGCGAATGATGGATGAAATGATGCGCGATTGGGATGAGGATTATTCTCCCAACCTGACTTTCCCAATTGACGTGATTGCCGACAAGGACTCGTTTACTATAAAAGCGCTCTTACCTGGCGTCCAACCTGAAGAGCTTGAGATCAATATTGTGAATGAGCTTGTAACCATCTCGGGCGAGCTAAAAATCGACCGCGACGAAAGCGATGATTATCTGTTGGCAGAATGCCCCAGTGGCAAGTTCCACAGGGTACTGACACTGCCCACCCCGCTCAATCCAACCAAGGTGCAGGCTGAACTCGAAAACGGCATCCTAACTCTGGTTATCCCCAAAGCTGAAGAAGCCAAGCCCCGCACCATTAAAGTTACAAAAAAATAAGACCATCGTTTGATAAAAAGCAGCCCCGATCTTGGTCGGGCTGCTTTTTTGTTAGCGACGTATCCTCAAGAATCTTTAATAGGATGAAACAAATTTCTTGTTTTCATCTTTTGAAGTCTATAATTGAATTCAGGCATGAAACCTCGTATAATGCTAAAAGAGATTACCAATTGCATATCCCTATGCAATCTTGTGGATGACGTGAAGAAGTCAACGTAAAATTGTTCGGTTTTATTTCGTCTGCAATCAATTTAGGATCATATTGAAATAAAAAGATCAACGTTAACAAGAATTTACCGAAATATACGAGGTGACCTGATGAAAAAAATCTCTCTGATAATCATAAGTGTACTGATCATAACCTTTGCATTCATGCATAGCTCGGTTGTAGCTAAAACCATGCCAACAATATCAATCGTTTCTGTCAACGCCGATGAAACGGTAACCATTCGATCACATAATTTCCCGGCCAATTATGAGTTTTCGGTTCTGATGGGGAAAATGGGCACCAAAGGTGTAAACGGCATTCATGTCGCCACCATTTCATCCGGTACTGGTGGATCTTTT
>LSQX01137548.1_pt1 | contig 55457 bp, 56 predicted proteins | sample 654561 | NCBI WGS metagenome assembly LSQX01 (sample SAMN04489861, study PRJNA283612) | anaerobic digester metagenome | isolation source: 4 biogas reactors fed with cattle manure at either 37C or 55C with and... | place: Denmark: Kongens Lyngby | collected 2014 | reverse complement strand
CCTGTGGATTTCTTACACTATTAAAGATACAACTATAATAATCACGTAAATAATCCAACATTACCAGCCTTGAGTACTCCCAAACTACCCATGCTTATGTCATATTTGGTGGTAAAAACCATAAAACGGAGAGCATTCTTTGCCAATCGGATTTGTTGACACTGGATAGCTTCTATGCTATGTTCTTGCAAGTGCGAACGCACATATCTGATTCATATTTCGGGCTGTAGCGCAGGGGTTTAGCGTACATGTCTGGGGGACATGGGGTCGGCGGTTCAAATCCGCCCAGCCCGACTTGCATGATTTTTATCTGTTCGACACGTCTCGCTGGATGGGCATGGTCCAACATAAATATAATAATAAAATGGTTCGCTCCCTTTACGATTAACAAAACAACACATTTTTCTGGACCGACTACCACATAACTGTTAGGATGTTGTGATCTGAGGCCTTACGTGATGAAACACATACATGTCGTTGCAGCAGTGTTATTTGAAAATGGGAAGGTGTTTGCTGCCAAGCGGAATAATTACGGAGAACTTGCTTTAAAATGGGAATTCCCTGGCGGTAAAGTCGAAGCGGGCGAAACGGGAGAGACAGCCCTTGCACGAGAGATTCGTGAAGAATTATCCTCTACGATCTCGGTTGAAACACTACTGCTTTCTACGCAGCATACATATACTACCTTTAGCCTGACCATGGATGCCTATGTTTGCAGGCTCATTGATGGCGAACTCACTATTAATGAGCATATTGATTGTCGTTGGCTTGCAAAACATGAACTATTCTCTGTGGATTGGGCCGAAGCAGATATTCCAATTGTTCTCAAGATTTCAGAAATGTTGGGTAAAGAAGCATGGAACGTGATCGATTAGCAAAGTTGCTCCCAGAAAATTTACATACTGGATGCATTGATTCTGTCAAACAGCCACATGAAATACTACGGCCGAATCTGATCCTCAACAATCCGCCCAAAAGCAAGGCTGTTCTTCTTTTGAATTCTCTGTTGCATTCATTACCACCGATGGGATGATGATGCTCCAAACATTTGCACGAGGCAAAAAAGAGGGGTCAAAGGAAATATACTTACCTCGAATTACCTAGGATTCGCCAATCCGGACGCATTATCGCTCACCAATGATAGATTCGATAGATCTTTATGAATATATCGTTAACTAATCACGATGTTTCAATACGATCCAGAACTATACAATAAAGCTATCATCGTTGCTTTCACTGATGATAACTTTACCATAGCTTTACTGTTTAGTATCGGTAATATGCTCCGAGATATCCACCGAAACCGAACCCTTTCTCTGTTTCTGCAGAATCTGTTGTCGGTTCATTATCTCCGACTGTTGTGGTAGCCGATACGCCTAGAGGAAAGCCCATGGCAAGTCCTCCACCAAGCATGATAGTATCCGATAATTCATAGACTACCCCGGTTGTCAACTCAATTTTTGAAATGGTATAGGAATATGTGGTATTTGAATTGGTGTATCGTGCGTTGGTAAAAGCATAGCCAATACCAACATCAAGCCCCAGTTCATCTTGTATGTCATGCTTGAATTGCCCTCCGACACTTCCATAGAATCCTAACGTAGAATCTAGATCAAGAGCGAGAGAACCTATCGTTACTTTTGGAGCGGTACTGCCAAATCCTAGCTGATAGCGCAAGCCCCAGCTCTCAGATCTGTCAAAATAGTGGGCTCCGCCCACCCCGAAGCCAAACTGATTGAATGCCAATTCCACATTGTAATCATTGTCCTTGAATACATCTCGGTGTATATTCATGGATCCCCCTACCCAGCCCGCACCATAAGTAGCCGAAATGATGATTACCAACATAATTACCGACAAAGCACCACGTTTCATACACTTACCCCTTATTATTACATAGAGTTTTGTTAAAGCTAATAATTGTGGACAAGACTGTCAATGAAACAAAATTGATACATGTACATATTTGGCCACGGTATCTCAAGTCGCTAATCACAGTAACCATAATGGCTGTTACATCTGAAACAAATCCCCCGCTATATACATATTTCTTTATTCACGATTGAATCGACTCTTTTACCGTTTAACACATCTATGATATTTTGTGCGGCCATCTCGGCGGACCGTGCGATCGATTCTTCTGTTGAACCTCCCATATGGGCGGTAAAAAGAGTATTCGGAGCCTGAAAGAGCTTGTCGGAAATAATCGGAGGCTCATCGGCGAACACATCACACCCGTATCCACCGAGATTACCGGCAATAAGGGCATTCGCGATCGCATCTTCATCCACTATGCCTCCTCGAGCAACATTGATCACTACAGCATGGTTGGCCATTTTGGCAATTGTCGCAGCATTTATCATATTCTTCGTCTGGGCAGTCAATGGGACGTGGATAGTGATATAATCGGATGTACTGAACAATGATTCCAATGAAGTCGGTTCGATGTTATTTTCTGCACAATATGCCGTATCGATTTGGTTGTCATACGCACACACATTCATGCCGAATCCCAAAGCGCGTGTTGCCACTTGCTTACCGATATGTCCGAACCCGATTATTCCAAGGATTTTGCCAGACAGCTCATTTCCCATAAGCTGGACAAACTTACCGCTTCTTATCGATGCATCGGCTTTTGTGATATTCCTCGATAAAGCGAGTATCAGAGCACATGTCAGGTCGGCGACAGACCGGCAGTTGCTACCCGGAGTGTTACATACGGCAATGTGTGCTTGTGTCGCAGCTTTTATATCAATGTTGTCCAAGCCTATCCCGTGTCGTGCAAGGATCTTCAAATCTTTGCATGCATCGATAACCGTCTTATCAACCGTATCAAGACACATCATATAGGCATGTTTTCCTTCCAATAATTCAATTAATCTGTTTTGAGGGAGTTTTTCATCCGACCAAATGATCTCCAGATCAATACAATTGCTTCTTAGCATCTCAATCGAATGCCCAAGAAATTTATCCCATGCCGCAGGCATGGTCATCAACGCCTTGAAGTTCATATCATCACCTATTTTCTTTATAATATTCTTCACCTTTGTTCGATTTCATCCGCTACCTGTGATACGATTGCGCGATCCTTAGTGACAACTGTCGCTCCGACAGGTATTCAAATGATCGTGATACCCAACACTGCCGCATGAATAAAATAAACGATTGCCGAAGGTATGCCTATGGGAAACCGAATGATATTCACTATCCCGTGGAATATCTTTCAATGTCTTTCCAATGATCGTCTTCCCAAAAAGAAATGACGATAGCTTCGCATCTTACAAGCACATCCTTCCGATCGGAATCCCACCTATCGTGAGATAACACACCGGACCTATCATATTCCCGGTATGAATCCGCCAAGGATACACCATAGAATATTTCTGACCACAATCATGTGGGTTCTCTCCTATTTTGCTAACATGTCAGATGTAATTGTTTCAACATAATTACATGTATCATCTAACGATGCAATCAATATAAATGACAATGTGCAATATATTCTGATCGTAGAACTACCAGAACGCAAGACGTTTCTTTCTAATAACAATTATTTTATTCATTTTTTTTCTCTATCACATTTCACTTTTATTGACACTATTCATGCATCACCTTTATAGTTACGGCATGTGTGGAATAGTCGGTTGTGTCGGTGCCATGGCCATAGAGAAAACACTTCTCGAATGCCTGCAAAAACTGGAATACAGGGGATACGATTCAGCAGGAATCGCAATTCATGACAGCAAAAAAGTATGCGTGACCAAGGAAGTCGGCCGTGTCGGAGCGCTTCGGAATGCAATCAAACAACATAACAAAAAGGCGACTTTGGGAATTGCCCATACACGTTGGGCTACCCACGGAAGTCCGACCAAGGCAAACGCGCACCCCCATACGAGTACCGACAATTCAATTGCCATAGTACACAATGGGATTATCGAAAATTATCGTGAATTGCGCAAAGAGTTGTCTTCTCAAGGAATTGTCTTTGCTTCTGAAACAGATACTGAGGTAATCGCACATCTGGCCTTTGTTTTATGGGACGGAGCTCTCCATTCGACAATGGCAAAGGTAGTTGCGCGGCTAAAAGGCTCGTATGCGATTGCTATGATCCACCGTGACATTCCCGATACGTTTGTCGCAACACGCAAAGACAGTCCTCTCGTGGTAGGAATTGCCTCGGACGGTAATTATATATCTTCTGACATCACAGCTCTGCTGGAACATACCCGGACGATGATCTTACTCGAAGAAAATGACATCGCACTCATTACATCATCAGACGTGCTCGTATATAATCCAAGCCTTGTATTGATGGATCGTACCCCGGTCAACATCACATGGAGTGCGGATGCTGCGGAACGAGGCGGATTCGAACATTTCATGCTCAAGGAGATCATGGAAGAACCCAAAGTGATTCGCGATACCATTCGTCCCAGAATCCGTCCTGACAAATCTTCGGTCGAGTTTGAAGAATTTTGCCTGACTGATGAAGAGCTGGCAGGAATCAAGAAGATTTTCATCACTGCTTGCGGAACAGCCTATCACGCAGGGATGGTGGCAAAGTATCTGTTCGAGCACATGGTACAAATTCCGGTTGAGGTCGAATTCGCTTCAGAATTCAGATACAGGAACCCTTTGGTCGATGAATCGACATTGGTGATCGTAATCAGCCAATCAGGCGAGACAGCTGATACCTTGGCTGCTCTCAGGGAAGCAAAACGAAGGAAAGCACGGGTATTGGCAATCGTCAATACGTTGGGCAGTTCGATCGCCAGGGAAGCCGATGACAGGATTTTTACCTGGGCAGGCCCTGAAATCGCTGTCGCTTCGACCAAAGCATATGTGGCACAGCTGGCTGTTATCCACCTGCTGGTCATTCACTTCTCCACGCGCCTAAACACCATGGACAGCGCGGCCGCTCGCAGTTATATCGAGCAATTTGAAAAGATTCCCGATCAACTCGAGCAAGTATTGGCACAGCGAACCCAAATGAAATCCATGGCAAAGAAATTTGCCATGGGAAAAGATATTTTCTTCATCGGTCGGGGCTTCGATTACAATATTGCATTGGAAGGTTCGCTTAAGCTCAAGGAAATTTCCTATATCCACTCAGAAGCATATGCGGCCGGTGAATTGAAGCACGGAACCATCGCGTTGATAGAGCAAGGTACCCTGGTAGCTGCTTTATGTACTCAAAGCACGATGCTTGAAAAGATGGTGGGGAATATCAGGGAAGTCAAAGCACGTGGAGCTATGGTGTTGGGCATCGCATGTGAAGGATCGGCTGCGATCGGAAGCGTATGTGATTTTACGCTCTATATCCCGAAAAATCTCGATATACTCATTCCGATTTTGGCAATCGTCCCCTTGCAGCTGTTTGCCTATTATTGTGCGGTCGAACGAAACTGCGATGTGGACAAACCGAGAAACCTTGCCAAATCAGTCACTGTCGAGTAAGCGTTGATGCTGTCTCTTTTTGCATAGTTCCAGTATTCCTGACATGATACTTAGCCGCATGGGTAAGCACTGATTCCGTACATATTCTCTTGAAATGTTGAACTACCATCAAAGCATGCGTTTCGAACCATAAGTGATGAATAATCTTTCGATTCAGTACGACAACACTTTCTGACAGGTCATACTCTCAATGCCCCCCTGAATCCTCTCGCACCATAATAAGAATCAGCACCATTATGATAGACAAACACCGTGTTATAACGGAAATCGCAGAAAAGTGCTCCTCCCAAGTCTCTGATCGCCTGCGGGGTTTTTATCCAGCTTGAGGTCTTAACATCGAACTTACCCAAACTCTGAAGGTATCTATATTCATCTTCGGATAACAAATCGATGCCCATTTTTTCGGCTTCGTCACAAGCACTGCTTTCGGGAGGATTTATTTTTCTCCCCTCCAATGCTTTTCGATCATAGCAAAGACTTCTCCGGCCTTTCGGGCTTTCCGAAGAACAATCATAGAACAGATATTCGTCACGTTGAGAATCGTATCCGACCACATCGGGTTCTCCTCCTGTGCTTTCCATCTGTTTCAAAAATGCAAGTTTTCGAGGATTCTGTAACAGCTTTTTTTGAACACTATCCCATGCTATTTCAGGATGACGTTCGGGATGTTGATTAAAACGAGTCTTAAATATGTCCAGTAATTCAGTATCTGTCTGTTTCATGGCAAGCCTCCCCATGTTCTATCGATATGGTAATAAAACAGATTCGATTCGACAATTTTTTTGTTGAACTATTGGTAATATGGCCATCATCTAGTTGGCATATTTCACCACTTTAACTGAAAATCGGGCAGAAAATCAGTCAATTTACTAAAAACACGCACTTTCAAGGTAGTTGGCACACTGATTGCTTTTAAAGTCACGTACTTGCGAAAGCACATACTGACTGCTGCATTCAAAGGAGTTTGATTAAGAATATGCACAACCTTCAACAAGCCTTGTCCGAATCATCCATAAACAGGAAATCATGAGACATCACATAAGTAAGGCAATTCATTGGAGATCAAGGACCGCTTCAAATACAAAGCTTTAATTAATAAGGAGTTGAATTAATACAATGAACCAAACATACATATACCTGGTGTTTACTAAAACGGGAACCTGGCTTTCAAAATTGATCTATACGTTTTCCCATATAAAATATGCGCATTCGTCAATAAGTTTCGATAATAGTCTGACACACATGTATTCGTTCGGCAGGACGAACGCGGACAATCCGTTCTCAGGCGGTTTTGTTTCTGAAAACCTCTATGCGGGAGTATACAAAAAATATGCAAATTGCGAATGTCTTATTTGCAGGGTCAAGGTAACCGATGAACAATATGATGCTCTCCGGCAGCTGGTAAAGACGTTTTTACAGGATAAAGAAAAGTATGGGTATAACTTCATCGGATTGATCGGAGTATTGCTCAATACACCGATCAAGAGAAAGAATCGTTACTTTTGTTCTCAATTCATTTCTGAGATTTTGATGCATAGCAAAGTATTCACTAATCCGAAAGTACCTGAACTTTGCAGCATGCGAGAGCTGCTTACTATCGAAAACCTAGAAAAAGTGTATGAAGGATATGTGAATCCGAACTGCTTGGACGTTCAACACCAGGCACTCGGTCATCTGGCATCGTGATACATTTGCAATATTTCCTGGAAAGGGTTTTCGTCATCGCGGTATTAATCTATAACATAGGGCTGAAGGTTTGATTTTTCTGGAATATGGTACGTACGGAGGATAATTTGCCAAACAGGAGTAAACAACGCAAACGGGTGCTAACACGGGTATTGATCGGTCTTTGTATAGCGGTCATGCTGTTCATTGTGATTTCGTTCATTGTCTCAAAGATAGTCTATGACAAACAATTTCCACGCTATGACAGACCGGATGAAAATCTCAGCGCTCAATTGCGTTATAGCGATATGCGAACTTACTACCCTCGCCGTTTGGTACAGTTCCCTTCCGGTAAAACCTTATTGCAAGGATATCTGTATGGTGCTGAAAACTCCCGTGGCCTCATGGTGATCTCCCACGGTATCGGCGGAGGAGCCGATAGTTACTTACCCCAGATAAAACACTTTGTGGACAGTGGTTTGCGTGTGTTTGCCTATGACTGTACCGGTAGTTATGCAAGCGAAGGGAAAAGTACCAAAGGTTTTGTCCAGTCGGTGCTCGATTTGCATGCGGCATTAGTTTTCATTGGAACGCAAGCCGAGCTCTCACAAATGCCATTGTTGTTATTCGGACATAGCTGGGGCGGGTATGCTGTGGCGAATGTGCTTCATTATCCCCATGAAATCCGAGGGGTGATCAGTGTTTCAGGTGTAAACACCGCCATGGATATTATCGTTGAGCAAGGCAAAAGCCTGATGGGCGGGTTTATTTATACGCAATATCCTTTTTTAGCACTCTATCAACGGTTTTTATTCGGGGACGCGGCCTCCTTCGATGCGGTTTCGGCAATCAATGCATCGGATATTCCCATGTTGATTATCCATGGAGTCTCCGATGAGATGGTTGCGTTCGATAAAAGCGCGCTGATCGCGCAAAAAGATGCGATCACCAATGCCAATGTCCGCTACGTGGCAGCCGACACTCCCGGCCGTGATGGTCACAACAATTTGTTTCGTACCGATGCGGCCATCACGTATGTGAATGAAATAAATGAAAGCTATCGTGCGTTGTTTGACAGCTATGATGGTACGATTCCCTATGAGGTGAATAAACGATTTTATGATGGCATTGACCGGAATATGCTTCATGAACTCGAACCCGATCTCATGCTGGTGATTGATGACTTTATCGAACATGCATTACGCAATTGATTACCCCGTGACATGATTGTATTGAGAATACTTGTTATTTAAATCGTCTTGTTCGATGGGTATCATGTAGTATTCGCTTTTCGATACGTTGTAGTATATGTGCTGGTGAACAGTTAAAGGAGCATATGAACCATGAGTACCCATCGAATATATTCCATGAGTTTTTCTCAAGTATATCCGCTCTATATAGCAAAGTCGGGAAAAAAGGGACGAACAAAAGCTGAAGTGGATGAAATCATCCGATGGTTGTTCGGATACACCCAGGAAGAACTGGAATCACACATCGCACGCAACACTAGCTTCGAAAAATTCATTACCGAATGTCCTCATCCACATCCTGTGAGGCTCAATATCAAAAAAGTGGTCTGCGGCATCCGACTTGAAGATATCGAAGATCCTGTCATGCGTGAAATTCGATACCTGGACAAGCTCATCGATGAATTGGCAAAAGGCAAAGCCATACAGAACATCCTCAGAGCATAGCAATCTCAGACATGCCGGACCCAATTCGCACATTCTCCAATACCGTCATCCTTGACCGAAAGGACGTTCGGCGACACGGTGCTTCATTTCGCCACTAATAATTTCCGTGAAGGATCGCGGGTATTTCAAATGCTGCATGGCAAGCCATCTCTGTACTAGACGCTTGCCTTTTGACGTGTTCCAATCACGTGCGATCTGAAGATGGCAACTCAAACCAAGACCATTTCTAGCATGATGGCAAAAACAGCATTCCAACGGACGGTACCGGGTTTCGAAGATCAAGCATCCCGATGACGTGAGAAACGTACATCCGTTATGAGAATAGATATCCAGAGCATACAGTCCTTCGTTTCCACGGAATGCAGGAACAAGGATGCCGAAGGCATAGTCGGTGGAAAATTCGATCATCAATCGATTTGCTTGGCCGTTTCCAATGGCCATTCTGGCCTCTTGAACCAATGGCCATCCGGGACGCAGGCAGTAACTCGTACAGATATCGCAACTGCAGCTTTCAGAAGGAGGGAATCGTTTGTATAATGGATGTACCGGTTGTTTCATGATTGTAAAGTGTACAGCGATAGTACATTATGGCGATATAGGGAGAAATCATCATTTCATGGATTTGGACGTAGGGATGCTGAAAAGGACCTATTCGAAACTCAAAACAGACTTGCATTGTCAGGTGAGCCAAAGCGATTATGACAGCCTTGGGCCAAAATTACGAAGCATTGAAGAGCTTTCACGGGTTGAGAACCGCTCGATCTCCCTCTATGACATACATCAAGCCAGATTTTTATTACAAGTTGATCGCCATATGGAACTACTCGGGTTTTCAAAGGAAGAACAACAACAATCCCTCAGCAGTGAAAGATATCATGCGATGATCCATCCTGATGATATCGCACTCATGTATGATTCTGAGATCAAGATGTATTATTTTCTTAAGGCACATCACGAACATATCAAAGATTACAAATTGGTCTATGACTATCGGGTAAGAAATAAAAACGGAACCGCTTATATCAGGTTTCTCCATCAGATGACGGTATTCGAGAGTGATACGGCGGGTAATGCATGGATCATGCTGATCATCTCAGACGTGTTGGACCACTATCCCGAAGATGAACAGCCTTGTTGGTTCTTAATCGAGACAAAGAACCAACGTGTCTGCTTAAGTAATGAAAAACAAGCTAGTGCCGAACATATCATTACCAACAGGGAACGAGAAATCTTGGCATTGGCAGCCCAAGGCTTGGATAGCAATTCGATAGCAAAGCGGTTATGTATCAGTTTGCATACAGTGAACAATCATCGCCAGAATATCCTTAGGAAAACACACACGCGTAACATGACCCAAGCAACTTATTACTTGAAATGTATCGGGATACTTTGAATATTTCTCAATGTGTTTCTGTCTGTGTTATTTCATACTGCTCATAGGGATCCGTGATGAACGCTTCAGCGTGCTTTTGTTGGCTGGAACGAACATTGGCGCACATGCTGTGCGTTGGGCAGAATACATAGGCCTAACGACCTGATTTATCGGTATCGAAAAATAATATGCCGGAACCTGAAACAGATGTCGCTTTGCTGTATAAGACACAAAGGTCCTTCTCCGCTGGATCCAACGCATCTGGTAATACTAACACACATCGATGCCAATGACCGAAACGGATCTGTCGCATCTGGATAGCCGGATGTTTATATACCTTCATCTGTATCATATAACGATTGTATCCCTTTCTATGGGCATCACTTCCGTTTTGGTCGATTGTTCATAGATGCGGCCGCTAAGATGGTCGCATATCCGATTATGCCGTTACTGCCAGAAGCGATGAACAATGTCAAATCCGAACTCAATTCATGAGTTTTATGCACCATCTAAGAAATTTCAATAACAACACAGCAGTCACAGCATGTAAACTGACATGTGTTCAAACTAATCGGATCCGCTTACTTCAACCTGGGATTCCGGTTCTCATGATGATTCCAGCTCCGTTCTCAAAAAAATGTTCGATCCATCTGATATCCTTGAATCCCCATTGGGTGTAGATGTTCCTGGCAGCTATCCACCGCTCTGCAACCAACAAAATGGCACTCTTTATCTGAAACGATTCACACATGTGTTTCATTCCCAATGCAAATGCCGTTTTTCCTCGTAATCGGTCGCGATATCGCTTATCGACCGCGAAACTGGAAATGTATAGTTCAGTTCCCTTTTGATCATGATATTCGCTGATATCATGATCAAGGGAAAACCTGGAAAGTGAATACTCAACTTCATACTTCCATAACTCACTGCAGAAAAAACCGATGAGCGTTCCATCATAAAAATATCCGAGGTTTCCTTCCTTGAACACACGGAATCTCTGTTCATACACACCAGCGGTTTCAACCACGGACTCGGTGAAACTTATCCGTTCGATCTGCATGACTCGATCGATATCTTTGATTTGTAATGGTGACAATGTTATCTGCATGGTCTTACTATCCCATATTATTGATTTTTCTGGTAGCCGGAACATAGCGATGCCATCGAGTCAGAATCGATGTACTTAGTATTCACCTATTGATGCGAAACACTAGCGAGCATGGAGAAACAAACGTCCCGAATTTCGATTCCCCACATGATGAAATGACAACCGGCAATAAAATCCCGATGATAAAAACAACGTTGTTGATACGCTGTTTGTCATACTTCTTTCCATGTGAGAGCGACAGATTTGGCACTGTGTTTCGTAAGCCTTTCCTGTTTCTTCTTGACCTATGTAGCGGACGCAAGTACTTTTATATTATGATTTTTCTAAGGTTAGTCACATCATGATTATCGTTGTTGTCGTGGCAATTGCCCTTCTGGCAGCCGCAACATGGTTGCTTGTCAAACGCTCGCGTGCCAAATCAGACCAGGTGTTGATGGATTCGTTCGGACGGGTTCGATCTGAAATGATAGAAATGCGGTATGTTCGTTCTTATCATGTCAACGCTTTGGAATCAGATGGCCAAGACACGTATATCGACGCCACCACATGGAATGACTTATCGATGGACAGCATATTCCAGAGAATCAACGCTTGTCATTGTTCCATCGGAGAAGAATATCTGTATCACGTCCTGCACGATGTGCACGCACCAGATGGTTTGCTTGCGTTTCGGACACATCTCAGAACATGGTGTGCCGAAGACCCAAAATCCCGCATGCGTCTCCAACGAATCCTTGAAGGTATCGGAAGACGATCAGGTAGCGGACTTGCCACATATCTATTCGACCCGGTTGCTAAGCGGTTACCTCATGAGTGGGTATACAAAGTATTGGCATTGCTGCCGATAGTAGCGTTGTCTGTCATTCCCATCACGATGCTCGTTGGCGTAGCAATGTTGTTGTGTTTCGTATGTTTCAATGTAATTGTCGCCGTGGTCAAAGGAAAATCGCTAGAAAGCGATCTGGAGAGTCTTCGTTATTTTTCTGCGCTCGTGCACGGAGCTAAGTCGATCCAAAGAGTGTTCGACAGCAAGCTACAAGAAATAGCGTCACCTGATTTTGCCGGAACCGGCGAACCTGATAAGGGCAATCTGAAAGACACTCTCAAAGCGGCTCTCGCCCCTTACAAAAGCATGAGGGGAGTATTACCTGGGAGCATGCACCGGAGCGCATCCGAATTGGAGTTGCCGTTTCTATTGTTCAAGGCCGTGTTCCTTTCAGATTTGATTCTCTACAACCGTACCGTCGATGTGATGATAGCCCATAATACTGAACTGCGTCGATTATATGCGATTATCGGTGAACTTGACGTGGCGGTGAGCACCGCATCATTTTGTGCAAGTCTCCCATGGCATTGCACTCCAAGTTTCAAAGAGGAACATGTAATCGTAGTGGAGCAAGGATATCATCCCTTGATCGTTGATCCGGTTCCCAACAGCATAGTATTGGACAACGATTGTATCGTGACCGGATCGAATGCTTCCGGCAAATCTACATTTATCAAGATGATAGCCGTGAATCACATTCTTGCCCAAACATTGCATGTATGTTGCGCAAGAGCTTTTTCACTCGGACGAGCCCATGTGATTTCTTCGATGGCGTTGCGTGATGATATCGAAAGTGGCGAGAGCTATTTCATGATTGAAATCCGATCGCTTCTACGAATTATACGCGAGTGCAATAAACAGCGTTGTATCTGTTTCATCGATGAAATTTTACGCGGAACGAATACGCCCGAACGTATAGCAGCATCTACAGCCGTGTTGCGTGTATTACACAATACTGAAAGCATATGCGTGGTTGCATCACACGACGTGGAATTGACCAGGATATTGGAACGGGTGTATGAAAATTATCATTTCTGCGAACAGTTCATCGGAAATGAAATAGTATTCGATTATAAGGTGAAGGAAGGGCCATCGAAGAGTCGGAATGCAATCAGATTGTTGGAATATATGGGATTTGACGCGCAGATTGTCGCTGAGGCACAAGCGATGTTGGGCAAGACTGAAAATGGTTCGAACACGGATTATCAATCATAATCGATAGCGTATTATAGTTTCGTATCGATTCACTACCGCTGTATTTTAGAACATGCTACCTGGAAATTCTTGGCATGATCGTTTTTCATATCATTGCCAAGGGGGTCTTATATCGGGTCAATGAAAGTGAAATATGAGATTCAAGAACATGTACGTTCGAGCATAAGGGCGAACCTTTTGAGGCAAGTCGTGAAATCAAAACGGCAATCACTGAGTATGGAAAGCTGTCTGTCGATATGCGATCTGTCCGTATGAAAAAGTATGTTCAAGTACAACACCCAGGGCCATTAGAACATCTTCCGGAGCGATCTGAATCATCTTTGTGCCCGGATACGGTGATATATATTTCGCATAGGACAACTGTAAACAGATCATGATTTGAAAGGTCAGACAGCCGATGGCAAGGAATTCATTTGTAATATGTTGATGCATTCAAACCGACGCACATGCATATCGCATCGACTTCCATAGGCGGTGGCAATCGTCTCCACAATTTTTTGCGGCAATGCCACGATCGACAAACATATCGAATCGTCGCAAGAACGAGTATGGCCACAAGACGAGGATTCGTCACATATGCTAAGATTCGGTTGTACCCATCAAGCGCATGGGCCGACAATGACTTTTGATCCGATTCGCCAGATAGTGTGACATGCCATAAGATGTGAGTATTGTTCGTGATGGAAATCGCAATGAAGAATTAGGGCAACGGAAGAATTTAATCGGTTAGCATGGAAGAAAGGGAGAATGAATAATGGAAGATATATCAATCCACGAAATTGACCTTACCCTCATCAACGAATATTTTATGGACCTTGAACGACAGGGGCCCGGGAGCACTGAAGAAACCCTCAGGGCGCTAGGTTATATCAAAAACATCTCGGATACATCAAGGATAGCTGATTTAGGCTGTGGTACCGGAGCTCAAACAATGATATTGGCCCAACACACAGAAGCATCCATTACCGCCGTAGATCTTTCTGCCGGATCAATTGCCAAACTGGATGCAACAGCCAGGACACTCGGTGTGCAGCACCGGGTAAAAGGTCTTGTCGCTTCGATAGATGATCTGCCGTTTGAGCATGACTCGTTGGATCTCATCTGGTCTGAAGGAGCTATTGCCAATATCGGTTTTGAAAAAGGATTGATCCATTGGAAAGAGTTCCTTAAGAAGGATGGTTATGTCGCGATAACCTACGAATCTTGGTTTACCGATGAACGCCCTACCGAGATTGAGAAGTGGTGGACGGACGCGGTGCCTGACATCAGCACCATCGGAGATAATGTCTTGACCATGCAACGAGCAGGTTATCTTCCTGTTGCCGTATTCACGTTGTCTGAAAGTTGTTGGATAGACAATTATTTTATCCCGCAAAAAGCCAGGCAAGAATCATTCTTGAAAAAACATGCGGGAAATAAGACAGTTGAGGATTTGGTTGCTTTTATGAGACGGGAAGCTGACTTATATTCAAGATACAAACAATATTACGGATACGTATTTTATATTGGAAAAAAGATTTGAATCATTTTCATGAACCTTACATATCACAAAGAATTAAGTCGATGTGGTCGGTACTTTCACCCGTACTGTCTACCATACCGGGTTACCCAGGCAGCGAGGATGTTCAACATGTCGCAAACTAGGTACAAGAGATAGCTGAAAAGACTGTTGTCCGATACAACCGACAAAACATAGTTGCATCGTATAGGCGACGGAACATGCCTGAACTGTCCTCAGGTGAAAGTGGCGCTGCGTTCATCGATCAGAATGTGTGATGCCTGTTTAATCGGATATGCTCGATACTGCCTTTATTTCATACATATAATAATTATATGCATTCATTTTCCCGGATTTTGCACCTGAATATCTCTACTTTTCATGGGATTTGATTTGACAAGAATGCCTCACGAGAGAATCATGTGAATATGGATATGGAGAGGATACGATGAAAATTGGAATCGTCGTGTGTATCGTGTGTACCATAACCACTATGCTGGTTTTAGGTTGTCCGCTTCTATCATCGTACGATTATACGATCACATATGATGCCAATGGTGCACATGGCGGGTCAGTCCCTGCAGATGACATAGTAAAATCAGGGATATTCATCCTTCCAGATAATAGTGGAGACCTTGTTAAGACCAATTTCAAATTCATAGGCTGGAATACAAAACCGGACCAAACGGGAACTTTCTATGGACCGTATGATAATTTCACTGCCTATTCGCCGACTGTCACTTTGTATGCCCACTGGATACCGAAGACGTACTTCAAAATGGCAAACTCATGGGGAATCGGATCTGCAGACGATCCATGGGAGCATGAATATGACGGATTTGTCTGGATTACCGAGGACGCACTACTTGCTTCGACAGCATATATTACGTTTCAAGCTGATCGAATACATTACGATCCGAAGTATGTGACAACCTTTGAACTAGACTTTTCTTCCATGGGAGATTTGTTCATTGAAATAGGATTGTTCGATCCCATCACCAATAGATATGTTAAGAAAAAAGCCTTTACTCCTTTTGCTTTCGCTGATAAGACAAGACCTGCAGAAAACGAGCCCTTTCCAAATAATAAGATAGTGATGGATATCACGGAATGGTCTGAAACATTATCGCAAGATGTATTGCTCACATTGAGAGTGAAAAATGAATCGGACGATGCTATCGGATCGATAGCATCATTCTCTTTGGAATATCATGATCACTATGGCGGACCACCTACACAGATACTGCGTACTGACCAAATCAATGCTCCGATCACCTACGGCCTGAACGAAGTCTCAATTTCGCTATCAGAACTCACCACGTCATCCGATTCGATCAACAGATCGACATCTCGCTCCCAACTTCCTCATGCCACAAGCCGTTCGTTGACGAGTGATGAACTGGTGCATGTACGGGAAGTTTATTCGTCGGATTATGACGAAAAGAGTACAACGGTGTTTGGCCACGGCACCGGATTGAAAATTCCCCCCGAAATATTGTCCGACTCAACAGAACATGCCGCCCGAACGATAGATCGGATACCTCGCTCAATCACCTCAGGCTTGCCTGAGCGTATCGATCTTTCAGCGGATCCCGCATTCCCTCCTATCGGTGATCAAGGAAAAGCGGGAGCCTGTGTCGCATTCTCGACCGGTTATTATGCGAAGACATATATTGAAGCGAAAGAGAATAACTGGAATTTTGATTCGGTAGCCTGGGATGACACGATGATGGCTCCTGACAGTCAACTCGATCACATCATCAGTCCCGCATTCATCTACAACCTATCTAACGGCGGAATGGATGAAGGAATGATCTATCATGAAGCGCTCGAGTTATTATCAGAGATCGGATCGGCTTCATGGAATACCATGCCGTATGTCGGAACTGAGGATGTGTACATCTCTACATGGCCTGGATCAGATGCGTGGCGAGAGGCTCCCCTGTACAGATCAGCGATAGAAACGAAGGTGACCGACTATGTACATATCGTTTTGAAAGATGATGACATCGAGTTTATCAAATCCCTGATCGCCCAGCATATTCCGGTTACGGTGAGCGTCGATGCTACTAAATACAGTATGCTTTCTGAACATGACTTGTGGGATGTCAGCAACTATTCGAATGTAGTACATAATCATGCCAATACGATTGTCGGATATGTGCCATATAGTGAATTCCCAGAATAATCAATCGTCTTATTCAGACCGATACTTTGTAATAATTCTGTTCCATTTATGTGTAAGGTGCTACAATTGGCACTATGAAAACAAAATATATATTTATTCTTATCGTCCTTACCTGTCTGTGCGTATTACCACTGGCAGCAGAGGAACAGCCAAGCTACATGCTATTCGATCAGAGTCTTGGCGGTCAAATCGGTGAGATCTCCGGGTATGGGTTAAGTTACCAAAAACGATTCGATCAATCAGCAATCCAGACAACATTAGGATTCTTTTTTGAAGGCAATTCGCTGATAACTACGAGCGTGCTTGATTTCATCATCGGGGTGGAATACCAACGAACTATCTATGGAGATGATTTTGGTAAATGGCTGGGTGGACAAATTTACCTCTTTACCGGCGGTAATTATCGGGGTTATATCGCAAGAGATTTTGATACGTCAGTCATTCAACCATATTCGTCGGTGTTCACCGTAGGAGCCGGTATTGGTATTGAAGTGCTACTGTTCCACCATTTTTCCATCCCGATCGAATTGGGATATGCTGTGGTCTGGGAACCGCGAGGATCTACCGACCTTATTGAGGAACTGAAAGTGGATCTCCATCCGCAAGTAGGACTGCGTTACCGATTCTAATTGAAATATCCAAAGGATCAGGTTAACAGCCAGAAAGCTTCACTTTTCATCAAAGATTGACCCAGCCCGATGATAACTAAGTTTCTCGTAGTAACAATCGACATCGGACATACCATGAATAGTATGATCAGGATAATCTCTACGAAGGATTATCATGGACATTTTTCCAAGTTCGTTACCCTCGATATCGAGCATGGGCCGAAAGATCGCATACATGATAGATTGCTCCAGTACGATTCGCTATGTACCCTCGTTATTGGCCAATCAGTCGGATCATATCATCGGTAAATGCAATGATGTTGTTCTCAATCAATGATACAAGCTGCTTCGGGTCATCAAAATCAGGCTGTCCGATACTGGTGCATGTAACGATCGCATCAACGCCGGGTTGTATGTCAGAAAGAGTATACAAGCCCAGCTCTTTATGTTTCAATAATTCGTGATACTCAGACTGGATCTTCTTATTCTGTGCCGCAAGCCATAATTCAAACCTTCCTGATGCATGAATATAGACCAGGGCTATTTTAAGTTTTAACTGTGCAAGCCTCTTGTGGGTACAGGAAAAATACGTCATATCCAGATACCCGGGATAGAGATTGCCAAACACATGATCAGGGTAGCTACTCTCCAATGTGCTTTTGCACGTTGACATGAACGAGATGATATGCCTGAACGCTTGCTGGAGATAATTCTTCCGTATCTCCGCGGTATAACGTCTGATACACGATTGGATGCCGCCCATTTCCCACCTCCATGGAATTAGTCTACCTATATAAGCAATTATGTCCAACAATATCTTTTTTTACCATAAAAAACACTTTTTTCATGTGTGGGGATGAACACTGTTCGAGACGCATCATTTCATAGGAAGTATTTTTTGGAAAAGTTTCAGAATTTCATCATTTGATATCTTACTGATTGCCTACTTCATGCTACAGTACGTATATTGGAGATCAAACTATGAGACGTAGAACAGTCGTTATATATCTTGTCTTGTTACTTACCATTACCGATGTGTTCGCATTCGGGCAGAAAGAACACGAAGGAGATACGATCATGCCGGCAGTTGATTATGAGAAACGCTATCCGTATGAACAAATCGATCCAGCGTTATTGAACAGACTCAATGCAAAAGAGGCACAAGTAATTCTTGATAAAGGAACGGAATGGGCTTTCACCGGAGCATATACCGATACTACCTCCGAGGGAACCTATTACTGTCGCCAATGCGATTCTCCGTTATATGTTTCGCAAGATAAGTTCCATTCGGGCTGTGGCTGGCCTTCATTCGATGATGAATTGCCCGATGCCGTCGATACGTATCCTGATGCGGACGGACAGAGAACTGAAATAGTATGCGCGACATGCAAAGGACATTTAGGCCATGTGTTCTATGGTGAACGATTTACTGAAAAGAATACCCGCCACTGTGTCAATTCGATTTCGATGGTGTTCAGAGAGGAACCTCCCAAGGCAAAGGCAACATTCGCAGGAGGATGTTTCTGGGGAGTCGAATACCTGTTTGAAACATTAGACGGTGTATACGAAGCCACATCGGGCTATACCGGGGGTACCGCGGAACATCCGACCTACACAGATGTCCTCACGCATAAGACCGGTCATTTGGAAGCCGTCGAGGTAGTCTATAACCCCTTAATTATTTCATATGAAAAATTGGCAAGATACTTCTTTGAAATCCATGATCCCACCCAGGTAGGTGGTCAGGGTCCGGACATCGGCAACCAATATTTGTCGGCAGTATTCTATAGGAGTCGTCATGAATATGATGTTACGTTGAAACTTATCGGACTGCTCGAAGAAAAAGGATATGCCATTGCCACTCAAGTGAGACCGGCAGCGATATTCTGGCCTGCCGAGGAGTATCATCAAGACTATTATGAGCACAAAGGCACACTTCCTTATTGCCATGCATACACTAAGCGATTTTAACATTCGTAAGCGAGGACATACCGGCATATGCAGTTCCTTGCCGTAGAAGGCAAAAAGATTGCTGTTTCCCATGAGGTCGGTAGGAATATCCTATCTTCCAACGTGAATTCTTTCCGGTTTCGCTTCACTGTACCGGCTGTCAGATCGCAACGGCGTACTATTATTCGTGGCATAATAACCGAAAGTTTGTTGTCGTGTCTCAATAGAACTTACATCATCAACACTGACGATATCGGGCTTCCGCTTCGGCAAAACCGATACGGAAGCCCGTGCTGTTTCGAGTGGCAATCTCTGCTTTTTTATCAAGACCAAATTCAGCTGCGATCAAACATAGCACTCTTTTATAATAAAACTTCCATCGGGATATGATCCATGTCGTCGAACGCCTGGTTCTCGCCGGCCATCCCCCAGATGAACGTGTAGGCTTTCGTGCCCACCCCGCTGTGCATCGACCACGACGGGCTGATGACCGCCTGCTCGTTGCGCACCACGATGTGCCGCGTCTGGTCGGGCTTGCCCATCAGGTGGAACACCACCTGATCATCATCCACGTCCAGATACAGGTACACCTCCATGCGCCGCTCGTGCGTGTGCGCCGGCATCGTGTTCCACACCGAACCGGGTGCCAGGGCCGTCATGCCCATCACCAGCTGGCAGCTTTCCACCACCGCCGGATGGATGTACTGGTTGATCACCCGCTTGTTGCACTGCTCGTCACTGCCCAGGGCGACCTTCCTCGCATCGGACAGCGTCACCAGGCGCGTCTCGCAACCACGGTGCGCCGGCGCACTGTTGAAGTAGAATTTCGCCGGATGTTGCGCGTCTTCGCTCGTGAACAGCACCTCGCGCGTTCCCTTGCCCACGTACAGCGCGTCGCGCTCGCCGACACGATAGGGCTTGCCGTCCAGCACCACCGTGCCCGCACTGCCGATGTTGATGATCCCCAGCTCCCGCCGCTGTAAAAAGTATTCGCTGCCCAGCTCCTTGCCCCCAGCAAGCACGATCGCTTCGCTCGCCGGCATGATCCCCCCGGCGATCATCCGGTCCACGTGGCTGTACACCATCGTCGCTTTCCCGGGTTCGAACACGCGTTCGATCAGAAACTGTGCGCGCAACTCGGCCGTGTTCATCCGCTCAGCATAGGCTGAATTCACATATTCTCGTATCTCCATCTCGTCCTCCACGTACTATGTTTATTTTTTGAAATAACCGGAAAACTCATGAATGAGTTTTGTTCCCAACCGTTTCACCCCGCCCTGCAGATGCGTTTCAAGTATACGTTCTGCATCGACGGCTTTTCGTTTTTCGAATGCCTCGAATAATTGCTCATGCTCTTCAACAATTTGCCTGAAATTACCCACTGCGACGATATCGAGCATTCTGAAACGAGTATAATGGACTTCAAAGTCCTGAATGGTTTGCCACAAAAGTTCACGCTTAACCGATGCAAACCACAGTCGATGCATTTGTGAATCCATCGTATAGAATTCTTCCACCGTACATGGGGTATCCAGCAGAAGACGTTGGCATCTCAGGCTATACCTGATTGCCTCTACCAAGAACGGATCATCCAAAGCAATAGCCTCCGCGATGACCTTGGATTCTACGGCATGACGCATGAATATCATTTGCGTGATGTAATCAAAGTCCAAATAGGTGGCGAAAGCTCCTTTATAAGGGACGATGCTGAGCAATCCTGCGTCGCTTAAGCGTTGGAATGCCGTGCGCACCGGAGTACGCGATGCATTGAAGCGGTTACAGACATCCGATTCCAAAAGTGCCTGCCCAGGTTTGATGCTTAGGTTTAAAATTTCTTTGTGCAACGTTTTATAAATGATATTTGGCAGATCTTCACCGTTCACAGTACCCTCATCATAATGTGTGTTTACCATAATTCTGTATACAAAATTTAAATTTGTATACAGAATATCATAGCCATCCCGGTTCGTCAATGTAATTGCATCGAGGGAATTTTGCTTTCACACTATCTGTGCGCATGGTAAGATTTACCGGGGGAATAACAATATGTGCGATACAATAGCGTTCAAACAACCAGGTGGCCAGATGTTTTTTGGTAAAAATTCGGATCGCCATCCTTCAGAGTTGCAAATGGTGTCGATAAGTTCCGGATATCAGGATCGTGATCGCACCATGTGGCCAGATAATAGTAATAAGTATGATACCCAGTTCAATACCCTCATGCAGATCATCGATTCCTTTACGCATCCATACATGGCCCTCATAAGCAGGCCAATCTGGATATGGGGAGCAGAGATGGGCATTAATGAATTAGGGGTAGCAATCGGCAACGAGGCTGTGTTCTCAAAAGGGAAAAAAGAATCGACAGGGCTTTTGGGCATGGACATCCTCAGACTTGCCCTGCATAACTCGAAAACAGCATACGATGCGGCACTGTTCATCGTACGACTCATCGAAACATATGGACAGGGAGGTGACGGTTCGTATAAAGGGCACCTTTATTACGACAATTCATTTCTCATCACCGATCGCGATGACATCATCGTGCTCGAAACAGCCGGGCGAAGGTGGGTGATGAAAAAGATGAAAGGACACGCATCGATATCCAACTCCTATAGTATCGGTACTGACTACGATTCGGCAGACACGTTTACATCCGAAGCAAAAAGTAACTTTAAAAAAATGCACGCCAGTGCTTTGCATGCATGGTTTTCCAAAGGGTACAAACGCCAAAGAACTACTGAAACGCTCTTAGCGAAAGGCTGTGTTTCTTACAAGGATATCCGTGACATCTTATTGTTCAATCGGGGAACGAGTGCCCGATTGGATCGCTCGATGCAATCGATTTGTCTGGATGCCGGATTCCCGTTGCCATCGAGGACGACAGCTTCGATGATTGTAGAATATGGGCCAAAGGCAATACTTGCTTGGTGCAACCCTGCCCCGTTGCCATGTTATCATCCTTACATACCACAGCATATCGGCAAGCAATCATTTAAGATTCATAACGAGCCAAACACTGATCGTTCATACCTTACCGCTATTGCGAATCATAAACTGACTACGTCAATCTTGACTCTTTCAAGCGAACAAAAAGCTAAAATTGCCGTTGAAGCAAGAGCTCTCGAACATAGTTTCGACCAGATAGTCCGGCAATCATTCGTGAAAGGAGATCTCATCTCATTGGAGGAAGACTGCAATACCTGTTGGGCAATGTCCAGTTCGTTCAGACAACAGTTCGCCACGAAATATGGGTCACGGTGACTGATCGGACATCACGGGAATTGCCGAAACAAGGCCGTGAAATTCAATATATCGACCTGGTTTCGCATTATCTTCAGGTGCACAGATAACATCCAGAGGTCCGAATAGAGTTGCTATCGTTGCAACTACGAATCCGTTGGACACATGAGCTTCGGCGGAACAATTTTCTTGAACAACACTCATTACCCGCCCACATCCGCGAACCACGTCTTCAGGCAATTTCAAATTTTTCTCTTCAGTTGAAGTTCTCGGATCCCGTTTGGCAAGAAAACCGATGGAAAGAAGCCGGCCGTCATGCAATGGCTTATGTTGTACGGAATGTTCGTAGGATGATCTGTTTACGTATGAAGTTACTTTGAAAGGAAATACTGCCACCTGCACTGAAATAGGATGTTCTTTTTCCAATGTTTCCAATGCTGCAGAGTACATCAAGTGAAGCACACACAACTCGGTATGCCCGAGATCGGAACATGCGATGACCTTACTAAGGATATCAGCATGTTTTGGCGTCACATCCATAAACGGATGTACGGTCCAGACACACGAGCCTTTGTAATGGGTATCTGTCCCGATGATCCTCAATTCATCTTCGATCATGATCGATTTGAAAATGATGAGCACGTTGCCAGGCAATTCATATGTATCGTACCTACCTGATCGGGTAACAAGAGGGACGCTTTTAGCATACATCTCCAGCAAAGCGCGTTCACTCAACCCGTTTTGATCGATGAGGTATTCCAAACCAAGGTTGCGTACGAATATCGGCATGTATCCTCCTTTTTCATAGTAACAGATAGATGGTGAGAATTCTAGAATCATTACTTCATCCCTGCTCTGCTCTTGTCGTGGTATCTGCTTCTTGTTACAATGGCGGATCATGAATGTTTCGGAGTTCTTAACGGTTTTTGGTATCGGTGTCGGACTTTCCATGGATGCATTCGCAGTAGCGATCGCACAGGGCGCGTGTTTGGATGTCAGGACTCCGAAATACCCGCTCGCTATCGGCATCACATTCGGAGGATTCCAAGCAGTGATGCCGCTTGTAGGATATCTGGCAGGTGTTTCGTTCAGAACAGTCATCGCAGCTTTCGATCATTGGATTGCCTTCGCATTGTTATCTGTTATCGGTATCAAGATGTTCATTGATGGCTTTTTTGAATACCGTAAGAAAAAACGGTATGAGGATGCGGGACTGGCATGTCCCGTTTCCAATGGCGGTCGGTTGAGATTCCACGATCTGATGATGATGGGAATCGCTACGAGCATCGATGCCCTAGCCGTCGGAATCACTTTCGGGATGCTTGAGATCAATATCTGGATATCAATCCTAATCATAGGCGCTATCACCTTTTTATTATCGACCGCCGGTATATTCGTAGGGAAAAAAGCGGGTTACCTGTTAGGCAACGGCATGGAAATGACCGGCGGTACGGTTTTGTTCGCCCTGGGAATAAAAATCTTGGTGGAACACCTGGTCAAGGGGATATAGATGTTTGACGCTCACCTTCACGGCCCGATCGCTGCATTAGGATCACTACCCGATCGTTTTTCGGGCATGGTGGCATCCTCGGGACCTGACGATTGGAATCATTGCATCACCGAACCGATGCCTCGGGGGTTCATCCCGATGTTTGGTTTATTACCCCAAGAATATTATACGTATGACTTGCCGACCGTACTACAATCGATCATACCGGCGATGCACCGACTTCTGCAGGAACATCCTGGATCGGGTATCGGTGAAATCGGTCTTGATGCCAGGTTCACCAGAAGTACCCCGATGGAAATGCAAAAGACTATTTGCCTGGAACTCATCGACCTTGCCCGCCAACATAAAGTTCCTGTCGCTTTTCATGCAGCTGCGTGTGACGGCACGATGGTGGCGTTAATCAGACAGAATCATCCCGACGTACCGATGATTTGGCATGGATTTTTAGGATCACCCGAGACAGCAAAAATTCTTCATGACCTAGGATGCATAGTTTCCATCGGACCTTCCGTGTGGAGGCCGAAGACAAAATTACAGCAAAAATTACGCCAACTGGAAGTCCCATTCTTTTTGGAAACTGATTATCCATGGCATTACCGCCTTCCAGGCGAAGATTTGCTTTCCTATCCTGAGACATTGGTACGCCACTATGAACGTTGCGCGATCGCTTTATCCTTGACTATTGAACAATTGGAGACACAGTGCGATGGAATCGCAAAGGTTTTTACGAATTTCACGACTCATCGGTGATCAGGCGCTCGACCGTCTTTCACACTCGTTTGTCGTGATCGTCGGATTAGGAGCGGTCGGAGGGTATGCGATGGAAGCACTCGCCCGAAGCGGCATCGGCCACTTCCGTCTGGTGGATTTTGACACCGTCGGTATTACAAATATCAACCGCCAGATATTGGCAACCGAATCAACGTTGGGCAAGAAAAAAGTAACCGTTGCAAAAGAACGGATTCTCGATATCAACAACGAAGCGATAGTTGAATCGTGTGATCTGTTTGCCCATGAAGAGTCATTAGATCAAATATTTGCAGGTTCTCCCGACATCATTATTGATGCCATAGATTCTTTGGCTCCCAAACTCGCACTACTGGAAGGTGCGTGGAAACAAAACATAGTAACCATATCATCTATGGGAGCTGCGTTGAGAAGAGACCCTTCTAAAATCGCCTGTGCCGATCTCATGGATACGAAAGGCTGTCCCCTCGCCCGTCAAGTACGTGCAAAACTGAAACGTCGCGGAGTCGGCAGGGGTATCGTAGCAATCTACTCCACCGAAAAAGTCGATTATGAGTATAAGGATCCGGAGGAAGAGACCCAGGCTGAGTACAATGAACAAATCCTGGATCGAGGACGTAAACGAAAAGTATTGGGAAGCCTGCCGACAATCACCGGAATCTTCGGCCTGACTGCTGCGAATGAAGCTATCGACAGGTTGATCGAACATAAATAACGCATGCAAAAAAACTGTAGTTTACATGATTTCTTACAACAGCGTAACATATTAATCACACACTTCCATACTTTTCCTGATCTCTGAAGTAACACTTTCCCCGATTGCCTCCTACACACGGAATTTCCGTGATGTTTGTCCATTGTCATATCATCAGATCATGTCCGAATAAGTATCCTACTCATCGTGTGAAATGAAGCAATCGCTTTGCTTTCTGTGGTTCGATAAATATCACGCCGAACCGGGTGAAAGGAGGTTTGCGAAATGAAGTGGGATAGATTCACATCTTATCTTGGAATCTTTTTATTACTTACCATATCGGTAGTACTGTTATCGATTAGTTGCACCGATGCTCAACAACGGGTGGGATCAGTACAGCTGGTAATCGATAGTCAAAGCAGGCTTAACAGTCGAACGATATTACCTGATGGAACAAATCCTATGGATGTCGTTTCGATGTTGATCAATGGTGTCGGACCTGGTGAGAAAACGTTTGAATTGAGTTCTTCAAATATAAATCAAGTAGTTATTGATAACCTCTTGATTGGCAATTGGAGTTTTACCGTCACCGCACTGAACGATGAAGGAAATGCTTTGGCAATAGGAGAAATAACAACCTTTGTGAGAGAACAGAACAACACAGTGTCGGTTGATTTAGACACTCTTGTAGGTGAAGGAACATTATCGCTCGCTCTATCATGGAATCCGGAACAAACATCAGAGAATCTTGAATTACTTGTGACCATTACCGATGAGACCGATGATGAAATGATTTTGGAACCCAACGATTTTACAAATGTAAACAAGATAGCTGGCTCTGCAACATTTGAAAAGACACTTGCTGCTGGATACTATACGATAAGTATTTTAATAAAGGAACAGGATGAAATCATCTCAGGCTGCACTGATACTGTCAGGATCATCGACGAGACAACCAGCAGCGGCACAATCGTATTGGTCATCGGTGCTGTCGTTGACGGTTTTAAGTTCACTATCACGGATTCGACACTCATGCCAATCGATGGGACAATTACGTGTACTCCGGAAGAACCGGTATCGGGTGAAGGATTTTCGATCACATTCGAGCCGACATTGTATGATGGAATAACGGAAGATGATATCAGTTGTCAATGGTATTGTGATGGACAAAAAATCATAGATGGAACCTCGCTCTCCCTTGAAACGATTACCAAAGGTGGCTCCTATCGGTACGATATCATTGTGAGTCACGCCGATGGTCAAAGCATAGGGTCCAAGAGCATCACTGTCTCAGCACCTACTGAAATCGGAGTGATAATTGAAGAACAATGAATCACAAGGCATTTACAATCTCGGCAAACTTAGGATCGAACGGTTGGATCTTGAGCGTGTCGAGGTTGATTGAAGCGACGCGAACCGTGAGCGTAGCAATAGATTCGTCGTCACGGGTAATCTCCTGTAGAAATGTCAATGAAAACCGTTTGGCACTTTCGATGGTCGTTTCGACTTCAAGCACATCGTCGAGATATGCTACCCGGTGATATTCGACGTTTACTGATTTTACCACATACCCTATCCGTCGGTTCATCATTTGCTGTCGTTGCGGCTGTTCGCTATCATATACGTATCGCAGCAATTCGGTACGCGCGTGCTCAGCGAAATCCAAATACCGGGCGTGATAGACAATCCCACCCGCGTCAGTATCACTGTAATACACCCTTTGCTTGAAACGATGTCCCATGGTTCACACCTTTGGTAACCGATGCAAAGGATCAAAGAGCATCGTTGAGAAATAATCATCGATAGTCTCTGCCCTCCGTATCATTTTCACCGATCCGTCAACACACAATAGGTATTCGGCGCTTCGCAATTTCCCATTATAGTTGAATCCCATCGCATAGCCATGAGCACCGGCATCATGCAGGATTACAACATCACCTTTTTCTAGGCGTGGGAGTTTTCTGTCGATCGCAAACTTATCGTTGTTTTCACACAAGGACCCTGTTACGTCGTACACCTGATCCGGGGGAAGAGTTGATTTGCCGAGTACAGAAATATGATGATAGGCTCCGTAGAGTGCCGGACGCATCAAGTTTGCCATACAAGCATCCAACCCCACATACCGCTTATATTTCTCAACAACATGTCGCACTTTCGAGACCACATATCCGTAAGGGCCGGTGACCATCCTGCCGCATTCGAAGACAATATTCAGCGGAGCCAGGCCAGCGGGTACAATCATCGATTCATACAGATGTTTCATCTCGCTGCTTACCGCATCGAGGTCCATCGCACTTTGATCTGGCCTGTACGGTATTCCGATACCACCGCCCATATTGATGAATTCGATTTTTATTCCGGTTTCCTTGAAAATCCTGATAGCTTGGCCAAACAGCATTCTTGCGGTTTCAACGATATAGGACCCGTCAAGTTCGTTGGAGGCAACCATGGTGTGCAACGCAAATCGTTTGGCTCCCTTTTTTTTTGCCAATTCGTAACATCTGACGAGCTGGTCGGTGGTAACTCCGTATTTTGCTTCCACAGGATTGCCGATAATCGCATTTCCGGTGCGGGACGGACCCGGATTGTACCTGAATGAAATTAACTCGGGAACAGCTGCCACCTTCTCGATGCAATCAAGATGAGTGATATCATCGAGATTCATTACCGCACCCATGGCATAGGCAAGGGAGAATTCTTCATCGGGGGTATCATTGCTGGTGAACATTATCTGTTCGCCTTTGAATCCACAACGCCGTGCCAATTCCAGCTCAGCCAAGGAGCTGCAATCAGCTCCGAAACCTTCTTCCAACATAATTTTCAAGATGGTCGGATTCGGGCATGCTTTCACCGCAAAATAATTCTTGAATGCAGGAACCCACGCAAAACTGGCCTTAAATGCACTTATCTGTGCTCGTATTGATGTTTCATCATAAAGATAGAACGGGGTTGTCACTTTTGCAGCCAAAGCCAGTAACGTAGCTTCGGAACACGGAAGTCTTTTTTCAGACATCTTTCTACTCCAATTTCAAATTTTTGACGATGCTGGAAACAGCATCTTCCACCGATGCCCGATGACCGAATGCACTGAGCCGAATGAAATGCTCACCGGCAGATCCGAATCCGGCTCCTGGTGTGGTAATCACATGACATTCGTTCAACACTTTATCAAAAAATTCCCATGAAGGCATCGAATTCGGTGTTTTTACCCATAGGTATGGGGCATTATCGCCACCAAATACAGACAATCCTACTTTCTGTAGCCCATGACGGATGATGCGTGCATTCTCCATATAATATCCGATGAGCGCTCTGCATTGGGCTAAGCCTTCGGGTTGCAACACCGCAAGTCCGCCGGCTTGGGCAATGTTGCTCGCCCCGTTAAAGAATGTACATTGCCTCCGATACCATAACCTATGCAATTCACCTGCGGATGCATTTTCAGCTGTCAACGCATAAGGCACGATCGTCCAACCAAGACGAACTCCGGTAAATCCGGCGAATTTAGAAAAACTGTTTATCTCTATCGCACATTCTTTGGCACCCTCGATTTCATAAATCGACTTGGGCAACGAATCATCCGATATGTATTCGGCATAAGCCGCATCAAAAATAATCACAGCCTTATGCTTTCGGGCATAATCGACAAACTCCTTCAACTGACTGTGAGTAGCTACCGCACCTGTGGGATTATTGGGGGAACAGAGATATATCAGATCGACTTTCTCTTTCGGCGGTTTCGGGAAAAAACCGTTTTCCTCCTTTCCCTCAAGGTATACCAGTGCATCGTAATTGCCAATCTTTTGATTGAACGATCCTGTTCTCCCTGCGACGACATTCGAATCCACATAGACCGGATACGCCGGATCCTGGATAGCGACAACATTGTTGACTGAGAACAGCGATTGAATATTGGCAGCGTCCGATTTCGCCCCGTCACTGACAAAAAACTCATCGGAATCCAAATCGACACCGAATTGGCCGTAATAGGATTTCAAAGCGTCTCTCAATCGAGTATCACCCTGTTCATCTCCATATCCGGTATAAGTATCAGCATGAGAAAGTGCATCGATTTTTTCTTTTAATGCTGCGACGACCGCAGGGACCAACGGTTCTGTGGTGTTACCGATACCCAATCTGTGAAGTGTCACTCGTGGATTCTCTTGTTGAAATTGCCTGGACCTCCGAGCGACTTCGGGAAACAGATACCCGGCTGCAAGTGTCCGAAAATGCGTATTGATAGTAGCCATATATGATGTAGTCCTTTCTTTGCAATCAAGTCTATACTTTTGTCCAAGGGAGATTCAACTGTTCCAATGCGTCGAAAATCTTCTTTCTGTGAGCTTCATTTTCAAGCGTACACATCGGCAAACGAAACGTTTCATTGCACCATCCGTAACGGGCCATCGCTGTTTTAATCGGTATCGGATTGGTTTCGCAAAAACACGCTTCGAAAAATGGAGCGAGCAAGCTCTCTTTTTGACGGGCACCGGCAATATCTCCCGAAAGGGCTTGATGCACCATGATGCGCATCATGTGCGGCAAAAGATTAGAGGCCACTGAAATCACCCCGTCACCTCCCGCTTCGATCAAATCAACAGCCATGTTATCATCGCCACTCAAGACCGAAAAGCCTTCCAGATTCTTCCCGATCACCTGTCTCATCTGGTCGATACTTCCCGATGCTTCCTTCACCGCGATGATATTCTCACAATCATTTGCCAAACGTGCCAAGGTCTCGGTTTCTAGATTTATTCCGGTTCGACCTTTGATATTGTACAGGATACAGGGTATGGAAACAGATTCCGCAATTGCCTTGAAATGGAGGTACAATCCTTTCTGAGTCGGTTTATTGTAATAGGGATTGACCAACAGTACCGCGTCCACTCCCGAATCTTGTGCATGCTGGCTCAATCTGATAGCTTCGCTGGTCGCGTTCGAGCCCGTACCCGCGATAACGGGGACCCTTCCCCTGGACTGCTCAACCGTGAGCGCAATCACACGATCATGCTCGGCATGCGACAATGTCGGGCTTTCACCGGTGGTTCCGCACGGGACCAGCCCGTCGATACCGTCACGTATCTGATGATCGATAATCCTGGCCATGGCCTCTTCATCGACCAATCCGCTACGAGTAAACGGAGTGATGAGCGCGGTGTGCACTCCTGAAAATTTTTTCATTCCCACAATAACATCTCCTATCCTGCCGAATTGGCATTAACCGGGAACATATCGGACAACATGTCGTCAATCGAAAAAAAGCCTTTTCGACCATCGCTTATCCATTCGGCTGCCCGCAGTGCTCCGTAGGCAAATCCTTCCCTGTTGCGTGCGCGATGGATTAATTCGATCGTATCCACGGGGCTGTCGAATACCACCTCATGCATACCGGGCATATAGCCCCCGCGCGAGGAAGACACATGGATTTCTGTCGATCGTCGTGTTCGATCCAAACGTGAAGTTTCAACAGATTGTTTTTGTCGTAACTGCGATAAAAGAATTTCACCCAGCATCGATGCGGTTCCCGAAGGACTGTCGGCTTTCGCATTATGATGCCATTCGTGCACCATGACATCGTAGGCCGGGAATAAATTGCACAAAGAGGCAGCATGACGCACAATTGCGAAAAACAGATGCACTCCGAGACTGAAATTACCTGACCAGAGCAACGCACACCCTTCGCTGGCAACTTCTGTCTTCACATAATCCATCCGGTCATACCATCCGGTAGTTCCGATTACCGCAGGTATTTTCATCTCGCTATAAAATCGCATGTTATCGATGATCGAAGACGGGACCGAAAAATCTATCGCCACATCAACATCACCGAACGACTGTGCTTCAAGATGTTTTGAAGTGACTTCGTTTTCGGTTGCCATCGGATCGACCACCAACACGATATCATGACCTTCCGAGAGAGCGAGTGATCGGATCAGCTTTCCCATCTTGCCATACCCTATGATTGCAACGCGCATGAGTCCCCCTTGACCCTAAGTGAGGATACTTGCCAGATAGAGTAGCAAAATAAGAACAATTTGTCTACATTATAACAGAATGTTTTTATAATAACAATTATTTGCGTTTCTTACGTTCATTTCTTCGATTTGATGCAGCCATCAATTCTGCGAACGTGACAGTCTGAGCATTATCATCATTCGTCTTGACATAGGAAGATTGTCTCGGTTGGTCCCCGGACGTAGCTTCATGACGATTGTAACGAATATATTTTGAAGGTCTGATTACTTCGATATACTCTTCCCATTGCATTTGGCTGTCCTTGGTTGTCTCAGCGAAAGGTTTTTTCTTCACCACCACATGTTTTTTTACCGATTCATCTTTCTGTGCGATCGGTTTTACGACAACTTTATTAGGTTGAACCTTCTTTACAGGAGTTTTTAGCCGTCTCAACAGAGCCTCTTCATACCCGCACGAAAGTCGTTGACAGAGGAAATGGAGCACTCCTTTTTCATCGGTGAAATTCATCATCATGGAGGCACAGTGCGGGCATGTCTTTCCCGTAGAATAATGTGGTTTGAATTCTTCTTTACTTGTTGCCACGAGATGCACCATATCAGCTGCATTACGCTTGATGTCTTCGATAAATGCGTCAGCAGTTTCCGAACCATTGGCTATCGCAGCCAATCGATCTTCCCATTGAGCGGTTAATTCAGGTGATTTCAGGAGCTCGGGTACCAATCTGATCAATTCCCTTCCGTTCGCGGTAGCGACAAGATATTTCCCGTCACGGTCAACATAATGATTTTGAATGAGTTTTTCGATAATGTCGGCTCTTGTCGCGGGGGTGCCCAACCCACCGCCGAGCCTGCGTTTCAAGCGGGCATCTTCGACAAACCTTCCGGCATGCTCCATCGCTGAAAGTAGTGTCGCCTCTGTGTAGCGTTCGGGAGGATTGGTAGTGTTTCTCCGTAATCTCACTGTATTTATCGTTAAGGTAGTCCCTTCCAGAATTGAGACCGCGGGAACTTCATCCTCTGCAAACTGATCAGTGAAACCATTCTGATCGCGTCTGCCAAAAACTCTCGCCACATCCCTGAAACCTTGAGAAACAGCTGCAGTAAAGCGAGATACGAATCGGTGGCCCTTGGCTTCTATTTCGACTTTCGTAGAGCGATACACATAATCGGCTGAAAGGACCTCCACGAAACGCGTTGCCACCAATTCCCATAAAGCTCGTTCATCTTCAGAAAGTCTATCGAGATGTACGATTTGTTCGGTGGGCAGGATCGCATGGTGATCGGTAACCTTGGATTCCTGTACGAAACGTTCTTCATCGATATGGGATTCGCCAGCGGCAAGCACCTGTGCGATCGGACCGATCGGCGTGCGTTCCAATGCCCTGAGCCTATTAGGTAGCGTCGGCACGATATCGCCGGTGATATAACGGCTATCGGTGCGCGGATAGGTGACTATCTTATGGACTTCATAGAGTCTTTGCAGGGTATCCAGTGTTTTTTTAGCACTGAATGAGAGCATGGTGTTCGCATCACGCTGCAACTCGGTCAAATCATATGCCAAGGGAGGTTTTTCCCGCTTTTCTTCCGATTCTATCGAGACGACCGTCGCCTCAGCATGTTCGATTTCTTTTGATATTGCGTTCGCCCTTTCTTCTTCCAAGATGCGAATCGACCCTTCTGCATCGTGCCAGCTGGCCGATATCTGGTTGAAATCAACCCGGATCGTCCAATAGAACGATCCTGAAAATGTGTCTATCTCGTCTTCTATGCGGGTCATAAGGGCAAGCGTGGGAGTTTGTACCCTTCCCGCCGAGAGCTTAGCATCATATTTGCATGTGAGAGCTCTCGTGACATTCATGCCTACATACCAGTCGGATTCTGCCCTTGCTTTCGCAGCATAGTAGAGGTTGTCATACAAAGAACTATCTTTCAACTTGGTAAATCCTTCCTTGATGGCGCTATCGGTCTGGCTGCTGATCCATAACCGTTTCATAGGGTTGTGCCAACCACCTTTCTCAAGGATCCAACGGGCGACCAGCTCTCCTTCTCTTCCCGCATCGGTGGCGATGATCACCGTATCGATGTCATTTCGTTGTAACAGTGATTCTATTACCTTGAATTGATCGGCGCTTTGTTCTATCACTTCCTGTTCCAGCTTAGCAGGGAGCATCGGTAATGATGAGAGGGACCATCGCCGGTATTGGCTCCCATAAGCAGCGGGTTGAGCGAGTTCCACCAGATGGCCCAATGCCCAAGTCACAATGTGTCCAGGTCCCTCAATATATCCCTGCGCTCTCTCGAAACACCCGAGAACACGGGCCAGCTCACGTCCCACACTCGGTTTTTCAGCTAAAACTAGATGCTTCATCGATTCACTCCTATCGGACCGGTATCTTTATGAATAGACCGGCAACGCTGCCCAATAATCGACTATAACGGCAAGAACAGATTAGGACAAGGCGTATCATTTCATTCGTCATGCGAAGCAGAAAAACGAACGGCAATCTCACGCCAATGGCCTTTTTTCCAGCGGCGGATGAACAACAACGCCCTGACCGACTCATCCAGGGCCATCCCTATCCAAATGCCAAGCAACCCCAAATCGGCAACGATTGATAACACATAGGAAAGCCCGACTTGGATGGTCCACATCGCAATTAAGCCGACTTTTACCGGATAATTCACATCCCCTACCGATTGCATCGTGCGTACCATGATGATATTGATGGTCCTGGCGACCTCAAGCCACAATTCGACGATCAACACACTCGAAACCAGGGCGATGACCCGCTTGTCTTGAGTGAACAGAAGCAGGATGTGTTTCCCGAATATCACAACGAGCGATGTCGTGAATAACACCGTCGATATTGCCAATAATACTGTTTTTCTAATTTGCTTGTTCAGTCGCTCAATCTCTCCGGATCCGGCAAGCCGGGCGGAAATCACTTGCGAAGCCTGCCCGAGGGCAGATGAATAGAGGTAACAGAAGATGGCCAGGATCCCAGCGTAGACACGGGCTGCGACTTCCATCGTTCCAAGCGTGTTGATCATGACAAGTATCACGAATTGGGCGATGTTATAGGAAAGATCCTCCACTCCCATGGGAACACCGATCCTGAATATCTTGATTATGGTGTTTTTGGGAAATGGCGTGAGTGATTTGAATGAAAATGAGACCGGGACGTTCCGTCTAAAAATCAGAATCAAGATGACAAGACCCGCAATCCTGCTGATGATCGTCGACCAAGCGACACCTACCACCCCCAATACATCTATGAGCAACCAGTTTCCTCCGATTGCCATGATATTCATCACCACTGCCACGAGTACTATCTGTCGCATCATGAAAAAACTTTTCAGACACGCGACAAGTGTTAAAAAAAGTCCTTGTATCCATAAAAACGAACCAACAATGACAATGTAATCGCCGGCTAGGCCCAAAAGCTCGGCGGGCACTTTTAACAATGTAAATAGCTGCTTGTGAAACAACACGATAAAGATGCTCAACAAAGTACCGATAGTTACATTCACCATCACGGTGGTAGAGAAAATTCGCTGTGCTCGTTGATGTTCAGCGGATCCGACACGCAATGCGATCAGGATCGTGGATGTCATCGCGATAGTAAAGAGAATCAGATTCAGGATATTGATGATTTGATTGGCATTGCCTATGGCAGCTACAGCTTGGGACGAATAACGGCCTATCATCATCTGCCCGATATTGGATACGAGAAATTGCAGGAAGAGATCGATATAAATCGGCCACGCCAAACCGACCAACGGCCTACTGTCTGACATCGAAAAGCTCCTCGGACTATTGTCCACAGACTGTCAGCAGTTGTTGTAGCGTAAATCGCGATTTTGCTCAATCAGGAGAAATGATCTTTCTTTTCGTATATCCTTACCGATACAAAAAACGATAGTGCTATCGCGACCAGAGCAACCGGAGCCAATATCGATGAAATTGAATCCATATCCATCCGATGCTCCAAAAGAGACGCTACATCCGGCTTGATTATCTGTATGATGACCGTAGGCAGTAATATGATCACCATGATGATGATCCTTCCTTTCTCAGCTCCGAATTTATAGATGAGGGGGATAATGATCGCAAGCATGACTGCAATTGCCAAACCGCTGGTTACGACTCCCCAAATTGTGTTGCCTATGGTAGTTTCCATGGTTTTGGAAACAGATTGGCTGATCACCGAAACCACTATGCCAAGGATGGTTGTCGCAAGCCACAATCCATACGCCACGGCATATCTGCTGGCCACCACTTGACCGTCAGTTAACGGTAAAACCATGGCGTAACGATCCCATTTGTTCAGATTGTCATACGCAAACATTGTCATGGTAAGTAGCAACGTCATTATCATCGGGATAGTGGTAATCATCGTGGTGGACCCTGAAGTGATAAATGGAATCAACATGATCAACAAAATAATGAGCAAGCTTTTTCCATTAAGTGTTGCTAACATCATGTCCTTATACATCAACCCTATCATAATATTTCACTCTCCTGATAACTTTTGTTGCCCACTGAATGCGAAAGGATATCATCGATAGTTACCTTGTCCTGGGTCAACTGTGGATACTTTTTTGCCGCTTCCTCTTTATTTTTACACAATGCTTCGACTCCGTAACGGTCATACCTGATATTGATAAAATCTTCCGATCCGACCTGCTCGAATTGTTGTCGGGTTCCTTTGAAAATCGCATATTTGTTCAGTAAATCATCTTTCTGCTCGCTGAATCGTAACTTTCCGTTATGGATACATGTGATGTGATCGGCTATTCGCTCGAGATCGACAGTGATATGGCTTGAAAAAAGGATCGAACGGCGTTCGTCTTCCATGAATGTCTGGAGAAGGTCGAGCATCGCCGATCGAACGAGCGGATCGAGACCGCTCGTCGGTTCGTCGAGCACAAGCAATCGCGGGCGATGGGCAATCGCACAGATGATTGAAAGCTTCATCTTATTGCCCCTTGACATTTCTTTCATCTTTTTCTTTTCGGGAACATCAAACCGCTTGAGCAGACGCAAAAATAAAGCATTGTCCCATTTTGTATATATGTTGGAAAAAATTATCGCCATCTGGAGCGCGTTGCAGGTATCCGGATAGTAACATTCATCGAAGACTACCCCGATGTCATCCTTGACGGCCACAGGAACCGAGGTCCCGATGTGTTGGCCAAACAAGAAAACTTTCCCGTCATCCTTATAACTCGGTTTGAGCATCAAGCGTATGATCGTACTTTTCCCGGCACCGTTTTCCCCGATCAGACCCATGACAGTTCCTTCCGGGATGGCAAACGAAACATCTTCAAGAAAAAAATCTCCGTATCGTTTGCACAATTTGCTTACTTCAGCACAATTTGCCATTATTCTCACTCTCTTTCACACAGCAATTTCAACATTTTTATCAAATCATCGCATTCTAAGGCACACTTTTTAGCTTCCTCCAGCACCTGCAGCAAGAGTGTTTCCACTTTCTTCAGTTGCTCTTCCCTGAAGAGCTGGGTGTCCCGGGTACCGACAAAACATCCCTTACCTGCTATGGTGATAATGAATCCGTCACGTTCCAGATCATCATATGAACGTTTTGTGGTGATCACGCTGATACGCAAATCTTTAGCTAATACGCGCAGCGATGGTAATGGATCTCCCTGTTCCAGCTGACCGCTGATGATCATTGATTTGATTTGTTCGGTGATTTGCTCATAGATCGGCTTACCACTGGAGTTGCTAATAATGATATCCATCGATCCTCCACTGTTTATATTGTATATATACAGTATATTCAGTATATACGGTTTGTCAATAGCCTTGACTCCAAAATAAATCAGGTATATAGTCGAATTCGAATAAACTTTAAACAAGGAGTCTGCGATGGCTTATCAAATCACCGATGCGTGTGTTGCTTGTGGTACTTGTCTTCCAGAATGCCCGGTAGAGGCAATTTCTGAAGGAGACATCTACGTGATTGATCCGGACCTTTGCATTAGTTGCGGTGCTTGCCTTGATGCGTGCCCGACTGGCGCTATTATTCCGGACTGATGCATTAACATTTTTTTTGCATCCGTATGTTGGGAAAGGCAGCTTCTTCGAGCTGTCTTTTTCTTTTTTCAAAATGTAGTCGAATTACTACGATTGGCTAGGATATCATGGAAAACGGGCATCACATAGGTTTCATCGGGATGACGTCAGGTATGTTGGTAGCACTTGCCCTGATTTTTTATACTCATCGACTCGAACGCCAAATCAACACGATCAGAACAGCCATCGTCTCAGGTGCTGCCGCATGCGTCGCGGTGATTATTACTGTTGATATAGATTCGATCGTGGCGTTTTTCTTTTCTCCCACACGAAATTCTCATTCGCTACAACAATTGTTTACTTCGGTACCCATCATGATAATTTCCATACTCTGCGCTATCGCGTGCATGGTGTTGTCAGTTTTTGTCCATATGAAGTATCCGACGATCGCAGCCGTGATTGCCACCGTGGCGTTGTACCCGCTGCTCATGCTCCCGGTTGCATATTTCTTTAACCTCTCCTTATTGTGGTATGCTATTATCACAGTAACCATTACGATTGGTGCCATGATAGGTTGGATTGCAAAAGCACGCTATGCTTTTGCTGTCGAACGGGTGCTTGCCGGTTCCGCGCTTGGGGCAAGTCTGTTGGCGACGTTCTACTATCTCCCCGCAACCATATCAATTACAATAGGTGTGGTATTCATGATAATCGGATTAGCGGTACAAATACCATGTATCAAAAAGAGCATCTTGGAAACAAAGGAAGAAATGCATGAATGACAGTGAATCAAAACTGAACGTGCTTTCAGTAAGCCAAGTTACATCTCTTTTAAAATCACTCATCGACAAATCGTTTTACGATATTACCCTCAGGGGAGAAATCTCAAATTTCAGCAGGGCGAGTTCGGGACATTGGTATTTCCAGCTCAATGACGCCGATGCTGCCATTCAGGCCGTGATGTTCAAAACTAAAAGCTGGAAAGTAGGGTTTGCCCCGAAAGACGGAGATATGGTGATAGTCCACGGAAATATCTCTATCTATGAGAAACGTGGCAGTTATCAGATACTCTGCGATTCGATGATTCCCATCGGACGGGGAGATATTTTGGCGATGCTGGAAGAACGCAAGCGAGACTTTGCCGCAGCAGGATATTTTGATCAAAACAGGAAACGGCCGATACCGAGCGATCCCAGGAAAGTAGCCGTGGTCACGAGTCCCACCGGTGCAGCCATTCGCGATATCATCCAGGTAATGGGACGCAGGGATCCTTCGGTCGAAATCATCATTCTTCCTGCATCGGTACAAGGGGATGAGGCTGCCGCGACAATCGCGGCACAAATTTATGCTGCGAATCGCATGAAAATCGCTGATGTGATCATCGTTACCCGCGGAGGGGGGTCGTTGGAAGACTTGCTCCCGTTCAGCGAACGAATAGTCATCGAGGCGATTGTCAATTCAACGTTACCGGTGGTTTCTGCAGTCGGTCACGAAATCGATTGGGCGTTATCGGACTATGCCGCAGACCTACGATGCCCGACACCTTCCGCTGCCGCTGAATTGGTAACTTCCGATCGCCAGGAACGTTTGGCAAAAGTACGAATGCTATCCCGGGCGATGGCAAACGCCCTTCAAGCCAACGTCGAATTGGCAAAGAGCCTTGCCCGACGATTCTCAACCACAAGAATGGCGGATTACCTCACGCACAGGATACAAACCATGCGGATGTTACTCGATGATCATCGCGGATCTTTGATCGAAACGATCAACAGTTCGATGCAGCATAAACGTCATAGGTTCCAGTTGGTAGATCACGCGTTACGCGAACTTTCACCGATGACAATTCTCAAACGAGGATATTCGATAACAATGCTTCGAGAAAGCAAATGCGTCCTATCGGATGCTAAGGACGCGCCAATAGGAACGCTACTCGACATCATCGTAGCCAACGGGACTGTAGGGGCTATAGTTGATACAGATAAATCAAATCAGGGAGACACGTCATGGCATACGAAACAGATGTGAAGAGGATGGAAGAGATTGCTGAACTGCTCCGCGATAACAAGACCAGTTTGGACGAATCAATCAATCTGTTTGAAGAAGGGATGCAGATAGCCCAGAGGGTGGAAAAAGAGCTCTCGAGCATCGAGCGAAAAATCGAAATGCTCATGACCTCCCCCGAATCAAACGATACAGAGCCGACGACCGTACCGTTCGAACCGTAGGACATGTTGAACATCTGAAAAGAGGTCGCTATACTTGCGCTCATGCAAAAGATCATCTTTTTAATCCAGTGCAATGACAGCAAAGGGCTTTTGGCCTCAATCTCCCAATACTTCTTTACAAGGAATTTCAATATCCTCCATTGCCAACAGCATTCCGATACGCGGGCAAAACGATATTACATGCGCGTCGAATTGGATATGGCTGATTTAAAATCTACCCGTAAAGAGTTGCGCGACGATTTTTCCAGGTTTGCCGAACCTCTGAAACTAACTTGGGAATGTCATTTCACCGACTACAAAAGTAGGGTCGCCATATTCGTATCAAAAACGAGCCATTGCCTGTATGATCTCATCAGCCGGCAGCACGAGGGGGACCTCGTGTGCGACATTCCCTTAATCATCAGCAATCATCCCGACCTTGAACATATCGCAGGGCAATTCAGGATACCGTATTACTACATTCCCATCGAAAACGGGGATAAAACCATTCAGGAAGACCAAATAAGACTCTTGCTGAAACGCCACGACATAGATTTGGTCGTGCTTGCGCGGTACATGCAAATCTTGTCACCTCAATTCGTCGAAGAATGGAATGGGAAAATCATCAATATACACCATGCGTTTTTGCCCGCTTTCCAGGGGGCGAATCCTTATGCGCGGGCATATGAACGGGGTGTGAAGATGATCGGAGCTACCGCACACTACGCTTCGCAAGACTTGGACCAAGGACCGATCATCGAACAGGATGTGGTCAGGGTGAATCATGAGTTGACTCCCGACGGACTGAAACAAATCGGCAAGGATGTCGAACGACAGGTACTCAGCAGGGCCGTGCAAGCCCATCTTGAGCACCGTATCATCATCTATAAAAACAGGACGATCGTGTTTTCTGCCGAACGCTAGAACGATGGGTTGCCGAAATTCTTTACGGCCCTTTTGATTGTCAAATCCAATCCGACTGTCCAACCATAGTGTATGGCACGTCTCATAGCCTTGATATCGGGATCACCAAATCTTCTGATCTGAGTATTGTATCACTTTGGAGCCACCCGGTACCTGATGTGATGTGGGTGAGCCATCTTCTGACGCCATCTAGAGTTTCACTATTACAATAGCTTTCACCAACGTGGTGAAAGTATCATATTTAGTGAAAATATCCTCTATTAGTATTGCAATTTCGATTTTCACTATTTATACTGGTTTCACCACCGTGGTGAAAGGGGGTTTTCTAATGAAAGTAGCTTCTACAGGGTATGTGAAGGAATATGAACAGCTCAGCATCTGCTTGGCGAAAATCCCTGTGATCGATCGATGCGACCTTCTGCACGACAAGAAAGAGGGCTTCCTCGCATATCTTGTCTTCAAGGATGCAACGAAGATAAGCCTTGATGTGACTGTCCTGAACAGGGCGTTTCCCTCCATTATTTCTGAATTCGTCACCAAGCAGAAGCATGAAGATGTAAATCTTGGAGAAAGTTATACTGTAATCATGGCACCGTACATATCCGGAGAATCGGCTAAGCAATGCGAGCGGCTCGGCATCGGGTACCTGGATATGTCGGGAAATTGCAGGTTGGCGATCGGTTCGCTCTATGTGAACGACCAAGGACACCTGAACAAGTTTGCCAAAAAGCGTACAGCCAAAACCATATTCGATCCTTCCTCAAAAGTATCGTCATTGATCCTACGGGAGATCATGCGCGATGTAGCCTACCGGTGGAAGCTGAGACTCCTTGCAGATACACTCCAATGCAGCATAGGACAGGTCTTCAAAGTGAAAGATTATCTCTGCGAGCAACTTTGGGCACGGATGGCCCCGGATGGATTGCAGGTCCTGAAGCCACAAACGATCATGCATGCTTGGAGTGAAGCATATGCGCAGAAGTCAGCGTCATTCGAGGTGAGGGATTTTCATACCCTTCTGCCGGTTGTAGAATTTGAAGATAAGGTACGCCAGATTAAAAACGATTCAGGTATTGACTGTCATCTCACCGGTTTCGCTGGTGGGATGAGGTACGCACCTGTGGTACGTTACAACAAGATTCATCTGATGGTAAGGAAAAGAGACCTCAGTGCCTTTTTGGAGGCAGCCGCATGCAAACCGGTTGACTCTGGTGCGAACGTACAGATCCATGTGCTTCCCAGCGATGAGATGCTTCATGATGCAAGAAAAATCAGGGACCAGCAAGTGGCCTCTCCGGTGCAAGTGTATCTGGATTGCATGCGGTTGAAGGCTCGTGGTGAGGAAATAGCCGAGGCCATCCTGGCAAAGGAGATAGAGAAATGATCAAGGATGAGGATCTGCACAGCAGTATCGATTATTCTGGAGGTCAGAGGGAAGCCGCCCACAGAGTATTGGTCGAACTGTATTCTCTTTTTGCACAATACCATGATGACATCCGCGTCATCGGTGGATGGGTCCCCGATTTATTGTACCCAGACCAGGGACATGTGGGGAGTGTCGATGTCGATATGTTGATTAACCATCTGACATTGAAGGACGAAGGCTACCAGACCATGGCGAGGATCCTTTTGAGTAACGGATACATGGAACATCCTGACAAATACTTCTCTTTTATCAAACAGGTTGTGATAAACGGCGTGTCGTTTGATGTCGATGTGGATATCCTTGCCGGCATGTATGGTGGGACAAGAAGGGGAAAACACAGCCAACATGTCCAAGGTCTAAAGGCCATGAAGACAACCGGCGGGGATTTTGCTTTCAAGTTTGAACCACGCCGAGTCACATTGGAAGCACCACGACCTGATGGAGCAATCGATACTGCCCGGGTGAACGTTGTCGCTCTCGTTCCGTATTTTATAATGAAAACTGCTGCTATGGGGAGAGGCAAGGCAAAGGATGCCTACGATCTCTATTTCTTGATCAAGCACTATCCGGGCGGTGCCAAGCAGCTAGCGCTTGAATTCTCCGGATCTTCCAAAACATCAACTGTTCGAAAGATGAGAGAAAAGTTATCTGAAAAATTCGCTTCGGTTAATCATACCGGTCCGGTTGATGTTGCGAATTTCATGGATTTGTCGGATAAGCAGGAGATCGAGATGATCCGTCGGGATGCCTTTGAACAAGTCCAGGCATTGCTAGCGTCAATCTGATTGCCTCACAACATAATACGCGTTCGGTCGGCAGACACACCGACAGCCACCTTAGGTCGTGCCCCAGCAGAAGAACCATTCAATGCAAAGAGCTCCTGCAGCATCTGCTTAGACCCACCTTCAAGAATTGCTTTCACTTGGGAAGCGATGCCATCCAAATCGACAGGACCACGTACTACACCGGGAAGGCCTTCGAAAGGGCTGTGATCAAAAGATTTGGCCCCTGCTCACACAAGCACCATGAATGGTGAGATTTCCAGACCTTATCCAATAAAAGCTGTTTCATAGGAAAAGTTGATATGACAATCACGCAAAGCGAGCCGTCCGACCGGTATCGTTCCCTGACCAAAGTCGATTCCCTCGTGCAGAACTTTTATCGATGAACATCCATTCATGATCTTCTAACCCTCTTTCGCACGGGTGCCGACTCGCTTGCAATTACCTCATCGATAGAAGAAAATGATTCCTGTGGACCTTCGGTGGCCTTGACCAGAGGAGCAAGCAAGTCCAATGCCATCATCAGCTTTAAAAACGATTCAAGAGAAAGGTTCCCCTGTTGTTCGAATTTTCCCAAAGTCGCCAGTGGAACCCCCGAACGAGACGCAAGCCCCTTTTGGGTGAAATCAAGTTTCAACCTCCGTTTCCTACGATTGGCTACTATTGCTTGCTGAGCTTATGAAAGAGTAATAAATGATATCATAATAGTAGTTTTAACCTTTTCTGCAACTTTACTACCATTATAATAGTATTTATACAAACAAGCATCCAAATACTTATTGTCTCCCTGGGAAAAATGCCACCTCACATTCTCCCCCTTCAGGACAAGCCATCGCAGAGGCAATAACCTTTATAAATAAAAACAATATTCTTCCACATGTCCCTGCGATTCAAAGCTTTTTTTAGAGAAGTAGAATTCTCCCCTGCCAGAGATGATCACATGTTTGATAAAAGTGTGTGATCACAGCGAGAAACACCACCACATGGAGAACAGCAGTTCCCAGTTATGGTTCTCTTCCAAACGGCTGAACGATGCAAAGGCATCTTTGCCTCAATCTAGCAATATCTCTTCACAAGATGTTTTAACACCATTCATCATCTATAAAAATAGGACGATCGTGTTTTCTGCCGAACGCTAGAACGATGTTTTGCCGAAATTCAGCTCGACGAACGACTCATGGACAAACAAGCCGTCTTTCCTGATCAGTTCCCCATCGATCCAGATTTCTCCGCCTCCATAGGCAGGTGTCTGGATTTGAACCAAATCCCAATGTACGGCACTGCGGTTTCCATTGTCGCAATCTTCGTATGCATTACCGGGAGTGAAATGGATTGAACCACCGATTTTTTCATCAAATAGCGTATTATCCATTGCAAAATTGATTTCCGGATTACACCCTAAGGCAAACTCGCCAATGTAGCGCGACCCTTCATCCGTATCCAGCACAGCATTGACCAAAACGTTATCATCAGCTGTTGCTTCTATGATCTTCCCATTTGAAAACGTGAAGGACACATCGGTATAACAGTGTCCGTTATAAGTGGACGGAGTATTGTATGTGATTTTGCCATTCACACTATCACGCACGGGACAAGTATATATCTCGCCATCGGGAATGTTCATCTTTCCGGCACAAGGAACACTGCCCATGCCTTTGATTGAGAACTCGATGTCGGTTCCCTTGGCTATGATATGGACCTTATCGGCCTGATCGATAAAAGTTTTGGCCTTTTCCATCGCCTTGGCCATGGCAACATAATCAACTTCAGAAGTGACCCGATAAAAATAATCTTCGAATGCCCTTGTTGACATGTTTGCCTGGAAGGCCATGATCTCGGTCGGGTACCGCAACACGACCCATTTGGTATGAGGAACCCTGATCTTGTGATGCACCGGATCCATATAGAGTTTGTGGTACAACGAATACTGATCGGGAATATCACTAGTCTCACGAGTGTTTTTCACTCCCCTGATTCCGATATACGCGTCCATCTTACGCATTCTGTATGCATCGCAATCAGCCCACACCTGCAATGATTGATCCGAACAACCGGCTGCCATGGCTCGTTCAATTCTAATCGAACCCAAGCTTACCTGCGGATACCCGCCCGCTTCATACACTGCGGCGACAAGCTCTTCGACCATCGTCACAGGAACGTCAATTGCCTGGATCAAGCAATTCTCTTTCGGTTTAATATCTACTGAATACCCTACCAATAATTTGGCAAGCGCACGTTCCCTCGGATCCTGCATAGGTTCACCTCTATCGAAGAATTTCAGAGTCAATCCACTCCAAAAAGACTATAACCCAAAGCATGGTCAAGACTCAACCTCAGACCATGGGGGGATCTCCGGCACATCGATTTTTTCTATCGAACCCGATCCTTTCGGATCAGGAAAATGGAATGAGTGCGCTACCAATAGCAATGTCGTCGATACATCTGATGAATACACCGCATCCCCGATTAGCGGAAAGCCAGCCCATGCCAGGTGGCAACGAATCTGATGGCGAAAGCCTTGAGCCAATGAACATTCGAATACGCTATGTCCGGATACGTTTGTCCCGATCTTTCTCACAGCGGTGAAGTACAGCCGTTTTGTCATCGTCGCGCTGTCTATCAACGGTCTGACCGAAGACGCTGACGGCCCGTAGGAACGAAAACCACTTTTGATTTGATGCCACGTGCCGTCTTCAATCGATCGACCGGAATATTCTGGAAATCCGACACCCGGAGGCTTATGTATTGTTGCCGCATAATAGTGTTTGATGAATCGTCCGGCATCTTGGAATTCTTGAAGCATCGCAAACGCTTCTTTTGTACGTGCGAACAAGACCAGTCCAGAAGTATCGGTATCAAGCCGGTGCAATGTCAAACCTTCCCAACGTTGTTTGCCGAATGGCAACAATACCTCAGGGTAGTCGGCAGCTACCTTATGGAGCAGGGTATCTTGTGGATTCGCATCCTTGGCCAACGGTACCGAAGGAAGCGCCGCGGGCTTGTAAGCCACCAGATACTGCTCGGTTTCCCTAATAATGTGTATCTGTTCGTGCCAGGCTTGATTGCTCATCATATGATTATACCAAATGGTCTACTTTCTGTCGATTAAGCCTGTCAACGACTACTGCATGTATAGTATACTCTATCCATGCAAACGATACCCATCAATACATATAACTCCCCTACGGTAATCCTAGAATTAATATATAGACTCAAGGTAAAGGATGTGATGACTCGTTCGCTCGTCAGTGTGACCAGAGAAACCACGATGAGGGAAGTCCGACGGATAATGAAAGAGAGGGCAATCACCGGAGTTCCGGTAGTATCCGCCAAACGGCTTCTCGGGATAGTGAGCATGGACGATATCATCCAAGCTTTGGATGACGGGTACATGGAAGACCCGGTTGAAAAACACATGAGTCGCAATCTGATAGTCCTTGAGGATGACATGCCGGTTTCATTTGCCATCAGTTACTTTGACCGGTACAGGTTCCATCGTTTTCCGGTGTTGAATAAGGAAAAGGAATTAATCGGTATCGTTACCACAAGGGATATCACAACGCGCCTTCTCTGGGAAATCAACCATGAGATTGAAGATATCGAACGGCAAGGGTATTCGCGTCAGATGCGCGAGGAAATCGGTAGCGAAATCCAGACATTTGCGATCGTAAAGCATGATTTTGAAAATGCAGGGTATGCATCGACAGAAATTAAAAAACGGCTTAAACAGGGAATGGCATTTCCAAAGACCATCAGACGAGCAGCCATCGCTTCCTATGAGTTGGAAATGAACATTGTCGTTCACGCTGAGGGTGGTGAAATCACCGCCCAGTATGAGGACGATTCGGTTACGATTTTTGCCAAAGACCGCGGTCCGGGTATAAGCGACGTGGACAAGGCATTGGAAGCCGGATACTCAACAGCGAATGAATGGATCCGTTCGCTGGGATTCGGAGCCGGAATGGGATTGCCCAATGTAAAATCCGTTTCTGATGAATTTTCAATCACTTCAGATGCGAACGGAACCACGGTCAAATCAAAGATCTATTTTACCGATCAAGAAAAACAACATATGAAGAATACTGCCAAGGCTTCGGAGGAGCATGCACGATGACATATGAAAAATTGGTTACGGCACTACAATACCGATTGGTAGCCGATGGGGATAGGCAAGCGGTCATAGAGGATGCCTATGCGGGTGATTTGTTATCCGATGTGATGGGCAATGCGAATCAGGATAGTGTGCTGATCACCATACAAGCTCATAAAAATACCGTTGCTGTCGCGTCTTTGGTTCAAATCCATTTGATCGTCCTATGCAATGACCGAAAAGCACCCGAAGACATGCGTACCGCTGCGACCGAACAGAACATCGCCATCTGCGAGACAACGGACAACCAGTTTGTCGCTGCATATAAGATTGCCCGATTATTGGGAAAGGTATGAAATAATCGCATGCGGATTGGAATTGATTTACATAATCATTCTTGCCTTTCGCCTTGTGCCCATCAGAATATGCTGCCTTCACTATTGGCATTGGAAGCCTCTGAACGTGATATCAAGATCTTAGCGCTCACCGATCACAATAGTGGCAGGAACCTTCCGGCTTTTGCCGAAGCCTGTGAAATGGTCGGCATTGTCGGTGTATTCGGATGTGAGGTCAATACTATCGAAGAGGTGCATATGCTCGCACTCTTTGAGGATGTTCACGTCGCAAGCGATTTTTGTTTTTATATCGAGTCGTTGCTTCCCCGGATAAGGAATGTCATCAACATTTTCGGCCAGCAGACCGTTGTCGATATTCGGGGAAAGATACTGGAAGAGGTGACAACGAGTCTATATGGAGCGGCCAACATTTCTGTCGATCAATTGGTAAACCAAGTCAATAATCTTGGCGGGATGGTGATTCCGGCACATATCGACAGGCTGGCCAACAGTCTCACGGCAAACCTTGGCTTCGTTCCGGATCTCCCCTACGCTGCAGTGGAGGCAATTCGAGTTCCCTGCCATGTGGAAGTCCATGGGAAGACGGTCATCCAAGGCTCTGATGCACATTATCTCGAACATATCGGACGCCGATGTTGTTATATCGATGCCGATGAAGCGAATTACCCAGCATTGGTCAACGCTTTGGCAAACAGCGCGATTTTCTATCGCGGTTCTTGATATTTTACAAAAAACTATAAAAATAATTTATTTCTTTTCTTCGACTTTGATCATTAAAATGTACAAAGCATGTAATATGTTGGGTCAATTTTACCCATTTTATATCGATAATGTATTATCTATATGCAACATTGTCGTTTGTCACAAGCCCATGTGGATGTTCCCTTTCAAGCTGCTCATGCCATAGCTTTCGTACATAATTTTATCATTTCATTTGAATTCCCAGTAAGTCAATATGACATATGCGTTGACTTTTTTCACTTTCGTACAAATTCCATTTAACTTTAGTGATACGAAAACCATGACATACCAATTACATGTGTCAAATATTGTAACTCTTTTTATTACAATAATTTATATGTTGACAATTGAATTTTTCTTCTCTATATTTCAATCACAGGACGAAATGATCCTGGATTGATTGAGGACAAGATGATTACGAAACGAATGATGGTTAAGTCAATGATAATCGCCACACTGCTTCTACTGGTACTTCTCGTACCGGTAGCTGCCACTAGGGTGATTTCTTCACAGACATTAACCATATATGCATACATTCCTGAGAGAACCAATATCACGGTAAATGAATTCGGTGAGACCGTCTTAGAGACTAACTATGGCGAAGACCACGCGAGAGTGAGCATCATGGATGTCGACAACGGTTGGAGAATATTGTCAGTGACGGCACGCTAATACGTACCATCACCCTGATACAAACAGGTGATGGCATTTCTACCTGAGCAAAAATCAATAAGTCAACGTATATAGGATACTTTCCACTCGCGAGTTTTGGCCGGCGGTAATGAACCTTCCGTATAGCCCAATGCCACTGAGAATACCGGTTCGTATCCCTCAGGCAGATTGAACGAACCCAACAACTTCTTCCCCTCTGCGATACTGAATGCCTGGGCAAAGGAAGCAACGTAGCATGAACCGAGTGACAATGCTGTCGCTGCAACGCACATATTCTGTGCTGCGTTGGCACAATCTGCCAATGAATAGATCGTCTTGTCGCTGCTGAGAAAAATCACCGTCGGTGCGTGATGGAAACAACTGAACGACTTCTGGCTTGCCCGCTCGACCAATGAAGGAACTTCTGTGTTCCGCATTACCTGTGCGACCGCTTGGGAAATCGTATCTAGCAAATCGCGATTCTGGACTACGGTGAAATGCCAGCTTTGGCGGTTCATGGCCGTGGAAGCTTTCAATCCTGCTTCCAGGATTGTCTTCAAATCACCTTCCTCGATCTGCGTATCTTTGAAACTCCTGACGGATTGTCTTGTCATGAGCGTGTTAATTGTTTCGTTCATCATTCTTCTCCACAGGTTTTGTAAGTATATTATCGATCGCTTCTTCCGAAGATTCTCAACAGGAATAAAAAGATATTCAAGAAGTCAAGATACAAGGTGAGAGCTCCGATGATCGACAGCTTCACGTAAGTATCCTCATCCATGTGGCCGGTATAGGCATCATTAAGCCGCTTGATCTTTTGAGTGTCCCATGCGGTAAGACCGACAAAAATCAATACTCCGATTATCGATACAACATAATAGATACTCGCGCTACCAATGAAAAAATTAATCAGCGAGGCGATGATAATGCCCCACAACCCCATGATGAGATAATGACTGATGCCATCGAGATTACGCTTTGTAGTCATCCCGTACAAGCTCATAGTGCCAAACACCGCTGCCGTCGTAAAAAATGCGCGGCTGATGACCAGATTGCTGAACGCAAGGAAAATCACCGAAAGTGTTATCCCGTTGAGCACGGCGTAGGCTGTGAATGACACGACAGCGGAAGCTGTCGACATCTTCTGCAACCGGGCGGATAGGTATATGACCAATCCGAATTCGGCGAACACTATTATCATCAGTGTAATGGGGTTTGAGAGAAATACGGATCGCAACGCATCACTGGAAGCTACCAGATAGGCTACCAATCCCGTGATCGCCAAACCAGCAGTCATCCAGAGATAGACATTTTTCAGGATGCTCCGTTCACGGAGCTTCACATTTGACAACATTTGGGCTTTAAAATCGTTCATATGCCAATCGCTCCTCGTTCATGTTATTGACAAAGTATAATTCCTAATACTAAATGTTACATTTTTTTCAGGTGCAGTCAATAACACTATACTCTACGTGATAACCACTTCTTTTTCCGATAGAACAGCCAACGGACCAGCCATTCCGATCCGTCACCGAGCAGATATGCAAACCACAGCCAGATAATCGGAAGCTTGAACAACAACACGACAGCCAGTGAATACGGAATCATCATCGCATACTGACTGACCAAACTCGAATAGAGAAGCGGTTTGTTTTCTCCGGAGCCTGTAAACGCAGAGCCCATACCCGCACCTGCTGCCCCTATGAGCATACTCGGGCCGATAATGCGCATAAAAGCCATCCCTTCGAATGAGATTTCTACTCCGCCTAGGAACAACGATAAGATTTGTTTGGGAAACAACATCGCCAGCGATGCGAAGAAACCAACAAAAAGCATGCAATTTATCGTAGTCAACCGAACCGCTTGCAAGGCCCTGTCCGACTTCTCAGCTCCCAGATTCTGCCCTATGATTATTCCGCTTCCCATCATGATACCCCATGCCGGCATCATGCCAAACTGGTAAATACGCGTGGCGACGCCTAAGATTGCCAAGGCAGCCGTGCCATACATCCCTATGAGTTTCAACGTGATGACACCCGCGATATTTCGAAGAATCAGGTTGAAACCTGCCGGAAGTCCTATCGTGAAGAGTTTTTTGTCCGTTTCAAGATCAAGTTTGAACAGATGTGACAATCTGATATTGAATCTGGCATCCTTTTTCAAAAGTAATAGTAATCCGATGACAAACGCAATGGTTATTGATCCTACAGTGGCAATGGCAGCTCCTTTCATACCCCACCCCAGACCTCGTATAGAAGTCCCGGGAATCACATCGAACATTAACAATGGATCGGCTATCATGTTGAGGATCGCGGAGAATATCAATAACTTCATCGGAGTCTTGGCATCACCGGTACACCTGAAGATGGTATTCACACTGTATGAAGAGAAAAAGATAGGCAAGAATATGAGACGGATCACACCGTACTCCATCCCGTAGCGTATTACCTCGGGATCTTTTGAGAACAATCCTATCGCTGGTTGCAACACGAGGAGCATCAAGACGGCTCCGATCGTTGCCAAAAGCGCTTTGAAAATCAGTGTTTGTTCAGCAGCCAATCGCGTTCGTTCAAGATCCCCCGTGCCATAGCTTTGGCTGATCAGTGAGACCGAACTGGTCCCGATAATTTCATTGAGCACTTCTACTATCCAGAACAATGTGATGAAAATCGTTGTCGCTGCTACCGCTGCCGGCGAGATATAACCGATCCAAATCATGTCTACCAAGTCATATACGGCTTGGAGAAGCATGCCGGCCATAGTAGGGAAAGAGAGCTTCCATATTTGCCTATTGATAGGTCCATGTATCAATTCATCATCGAACGATTCTCGCATGCGCGAAATGTATCACGCAATTCAATGATGTACAACATGGTAAAGCCTGCTTGTTTGGCTTAGATACTGATGGTATAGTGAGCCCATGATTCGAAGTATTCTGCCGTTTAAGGCAACATCGCTGTTATTAGGCATGCTCACTCTTATCTTGTTTGTCTCTTTTTCCGGTTGCTCTACCCTTCAACAACAGGACAGGTTGCAGCGCGAGCAAGATCTGGCCCAACGGGCAGTCAAGGAACTGTTGCTGATCGCCCTTCCCCGCATCCAAAGCTACAAGACCCCTGAAACATGGATTTCGGCAAGCAGCTCATCGCTGATTCCCGCAGGGGCGGGGACAATCGTACAGAATTTGAAAGTAATCCCGGGGCTATCCGGTTACATTAATCATTATCTGGAGATAGCTCGAAAATTACTAGAAGCGGCTATCAAAGAATCTCTGTCAGAAATGATTGATCTCGCATCATCGGCTACCTTCACAAATCCACTGCAAATTGTCCGGGGATCATCGAACGAAGCGACCATGGCATTCAAAGCGATCAATGAGGATCGCTTTGCGACCATGTTCGAAACATATTTCAAGGAACATGTCGAATTGCAGGATAGCTGGACAGCTATCATCCGGCAATATAATCTCTATGCCGAAACAAAGAACCAATTGGCATCGCTCACCGATAGTGAAGAAATAGAAACACTCGATATCCCAATTATCGACCATATAGTCGGAATAAGTATCAATCAATTCACATCAACATTGGCATTACAGGAAGTATATATCCGTTCGATAGCCGGGTCGTACGATTCCGCGCCCCTGCAGATGTTCGCGACAACAGGAAGACCATGATGGATTTGTTCTCACATAGAAACGAAGAGAAATCACAACCGTTAGCCTATAGGATGCGACCGAGAACTTTGGATGAGTATATTGGTCAGGACCATATCATCAGTCCCGGGCGATTGCTACGCAGGGCGATCCAGGCAGATCAGCTCTCCTCCTTGATTTTCTATGGCCCGCCAGGAACCGGCAAGACTACTCTTGCTCGGGTGATAGCGAATACCACCCGTTGCGCGTTTGCGACTCTCAATGCCGTGCTATCCGGAGTGAAGGAACTACGGTATGAGATTGACGAGGCAAAAAAACGACTTGAGTTTTATGGAAAGCGTACGATTCTGTTTGTCGATGAAGTCCATCGGTGGAATAAAAGCCAGCAAGATGCGTTGCTTCCATGGGTAGAAAACGGAACGTGCATCCTCATAGGTGCGACTACTGAAAATCCTTACTTTGAAGTAAATTCCGCTCTTGTAAGCCGTTCGAGGATTTTCCAATTGTTACCGCTTACATCTGTGAATCTATGGGAGATCGCAAAACAGGCTTTGCAGGACTCGGAACGCGGGTATGGCAAATGGAATGTTGAATTTGAACCGGGGGCACTTGAACATTTGGTTGAAATTGCGAATGGCGATGCCAGATCACTTCTCAATGCCCTTCAACTGGCAGTAGAAACGTCACCGGAGGCGTTTCCTCCGCCCGAAGGACAAATCATACATATCACCATGGAAGCCGCTGAGGAGAGTGTCCAACGAAAAGTGGTCTTGTATGACAAAGAAGGCGATTATCATTTTGATATCATCAGTGCTTTCATCAAGTCGTTACGGGGAAGCGATCCTGATGCCGCATTGTATTGGCTCGCAAGAATGGTCGCAGCGGGAGAAGATCCAAAATTCATCTTCAGAAGGATGCTGATCAGCGCATGCGAGGACATCGGACTTGCTGATCCTATGGCGATTCAAGTAGTGGAAGCCGATGCACAAGCTTTCGAGAGAATCGGACTACCCGAAGGACGTTTCCACCTCACCCACGCGGCACTCTACCTCGCGACCGCACCTAAATCTAATTCGACATTGGCATTCTTTGATGCGTTGAAAGCAATCGAAGAAGAACGGGATTCGGATGTCCCCAACCACCTCAAAGATGCGAGTCGCGATCAGAAAGGCTTCGGTCATGGTGAAGGGTATCTTTATCCGCACGCGTATCAAGACCATTGGGTTGCCCAACAATATCTTCCGACTTCTTTACAAGGTAAAGTCTTTTACAGACCTAGTGAGATGGGATATGAGGCTAAGATCAGAGCGGATGTACTGAAAAGAAGAGAAGCTCAACTTGAAGCGACGAGCGAGGATGAACAACCTGAACACTTCACATTCTCACCCGCGGGAAACCAACGCGAACGTTGGATCCAAAGGGCGAACAGCGAACGCGGAGCAATGCTAGAAAAAATTCGCGATGCAATTTTCTCAAACCTACATATCCAACGTCATGACCGGGTGCTTGTGATTAATGCCGGGCACGGGCTGTTGGTCTGGGAAGCTTTCCGAAAAACTCCCGAAGGCTTGACCGTAGCGATATGCAGGACAGAGGCTCAATTCCGTCATGTACAGCACTATGCCCGGACACTTGAAGAAATTGAACAGCCCATCATCGTAAAAGGCGAACCTGAAACGGCACTGATCGAACTGGATCGCAATATCAGGTTCGAGACGATTATCGGACGAAACATGCTCAGTCGCCTGCATCTCGATTCATCGATCATCAAAGTACTTGTCGATAGGATGGTAGAATCAGGAACCTTGGTTTCGGCAGAAACAGTACCATCCAAGGGTAGCAAGTTGTCTGACTTTGTCCGAGATGAGAACACCAAACGAGCGCTGTTACAAGCTGAGGAATTGATTTATGGAGGATACAACGAAGAGACAAAGGCGATCGCATGGCAAGAAAAAGATCTTGTAAAGGTATTGTCCGAGTATCACCTCGAATCTACCGTCGAAGCATTTGATGCTTTTGAACAACGATACATCCAATCTTCTGATATCTCTCGCTGGATAGAACGGACATACAAGCCTGCTTGGCAAGCTCTCGGTATCGCGATCGATTCCGAATCGATTGAAAAAAGTTTATTGTCATTGATCGGGGAATCTTTTGTTTCATGGAAACACAGAATCGCAATCGTTGTCGCAAAAAGGAAAAAAGTGGTTCCGAGGAAAAACTCTGGAACTAATTCCAGGAAAGGCACTTGACAAAAGCGGATGAATCAGGCATGTTATCGTACGTTGATTTGCTCTGGTGTATCCGGACTGCGATCATTTCTTGGTGGATGTAGTTCAATGGTAGAGCACCAGATTGTGGATCTGGTTGTTGCGGGTTCGAGCCCCGTCATCCACCCTAGTGCAGCGGTGCTACACAATGGTGATTGATGCGTTCGTAGCTCAGCTGGATAGAGTTCCGGACTTCGAATCCGTAGGTCGCAGGTTCGAATCCTGCCGGACGCGTTTTTTGAAATGTGTATGGGCCGCTAGCTCAGCTGGTAGAGCAGCAGACTCTTAATCTGCGGGTCAAAGGTTCGATCCCTTTGCGGCTCATCAAGGTGCGGAAGATTTTCGCAAGGGAATCGGAAGTATTGCCACTGCGAGAGTGGTGGAATTGGCAGACACGCTAGACTTAGGATCTAGTACCGTAGGTGTGAGGGTTCAAATCCCTCCTCTCGCACTCGACCCTAGGTCGAAGCTTAGAATAGGTATCGGTAGTCTTGCGAGAGTAGCTCAGTGGTAGAGCTCCACCTTGCCAAGGTGGATGTCGCGGGTTCAAGTCCCGTCTCTCGCTCTT